>Ga0182013_10000081_pt1 | contig 110378 bp, 85 predicted proteins | sample 612S2MmetaG_FD_120487 | JGI IMG/M metagenome (GOLD analysis project Ga0182013, IMG submission 120487) | Permafrost microbial communities from Stordalen Mire, Sweden - 612S2M metaG | ecosystem: Environmental > Terrestrial > Soil > Wetlands > Permafrost | place: Sweden: Stordalen | collected...
CATTCCCGTCGACGAACCGGCCGCGCGCGTGCACCGGCTGGCGCGCGAAATTCGCGAGTTCGCTCCCGATTGGGTGCTGGTGTCGAGCGAGGACCTGGGTCACGGCCTGCTGCGCGAAGCCCACCGCGCCGCACCCGACCGCGTGGTGCTCATCGACTTCTCCAACGCGACCCCTTGTCTTCGTACAACATCTTCGCGCGGTGGCCGAACGCGGACCGGGATTTTTTCGCCGGCAACCGGGCCGACATGCTGCTTGACCTGCTGCCCGGCGGAGACGCGCTGAGCCTGGGCGGCAGCGGGCTCCTGCGCAAAGCGATCCTCCTGCTTTCCGAATTTGGCCTCCCCATCGGATGGCTCAATGACCTCCTGTTCGACGATGGGTTGCGCGCGAAGTTGCTCGCCCGGTCGGCGGACAAGGATGTGGTCGCGTATTTCACCCACCAGTACCCGAACGCTCCGAAGCAGACGGCCGCGGCGTTGTCCCGCCGCATGGAAGCCCTGTTCTCGTCCGATGCGCTCCGGTCCACGCTCTCCGGCCAGACCGCGCCAGATTTCCGCGCGTTGCAGGACGACGGCAAGATTATTTTGATCAACTGCGCAGGGCCGAACCTGAGCAGGGGAGTGCGCCGCGTGCTTCAGGCGCTCCTCATTTCCGATTTTTGCCACGCGGTGTTCTCGCGGAAGCGCGCGGACTTGCCGTTCCTTCTTCTGGCCGACGAAGGGCAGAACTGCTTCATCACCGAGCGCCTCCGCGACCAGATGGCCGATTTTTTTTGCATGGCCCGGAGCTTCGGCACCCATGCGATACTCCTGACGCAGGCCATGGCCGCGGCGATCCGCGACCCGCGGCTCGCGACCGTGCTTCACACGAACATCCGATGGAGCTTCTCGATGCGCGGGGAACCGAGCGACGCCGCCTTCCTGAAGGGTGCCTTGCCCGTCGCCGGCCGGAAGCGGCTGTCGGCCTGACGAGTGCATGCAACGCCATTGAACGCATATGGGTGCGTCGTCGCCGACCCGCGGATTGAGATCTGCCCTCGTGACCGGAGCCGCAAAGGGAATCTTCGGGCATTTACCGTCGACTTGAGTTCCTAGAGCACCAAAAGGAGATGCTGTCGGAGCAGCGATCAGAGCGGCGGTGATAGACGCTATCAGTTTTCCGACGGCTTCTCCAGGTGATCGATGATGAAAACCTGCACGGGACTTTTAGTGCTCCCCAATTTCAGTCCGAGTTGTTCCCGTAACGCCTCTGCCAGGTTGGAGCCGTCGAAACTGGCTAGGGGCTCACCGTTCGCTCCGGTGCGTCCGGAAGGACCAGGCACAAAAGTCAACGTAAAATCATAGAAACCTTTCAGCCCGGTACGATCTACCACCGGGCGATCAACGGCCTCGAAACGGTTGATCACCAATCCCAGCCACCAGCAAAGATGTTCCATGTTGGTATGGATTCCTGTAAAAGTCAGCGAAGTAGACGCCGTATCGGCGTCGCTAAGCTTGATCGGAACCTCGAACTGCTCCGGACTGGGGTTGACCCTCATCTTTGGTCCGTTCTTGTCCATCGTGACCGCCCACACCGGAAGCGTCCGAGCCTCACGATGGAATTGCAGCTTGAAGCGATCGGCCAGCATGTTCTCAAACATGACGTTGAGGTTGCCCATTTTGTCCGGATGCTCCGCTTTCGCCATGACGTCGAAGCGGGCCGTGTCGATCCAATTTGGGCCCCCGGCGATCTGGACGTCGGTGATCTTGTACATTTCCCTAATCATCGATTTCAGCGTGGCGTCGCGGGCTATGTAGGTTCGGCCGGCTATCGCGCGGATGCCCGCCCACTCGCCGGGCGCCGGCATGGTCTTGGTCTCTTTCACCGACGTTACCTCGAAGCGCAGTGCGCTGGCGTTGCCATTCGGCGGGTCGGCTTGTTGGGCGCGCCCGATCCTGCCCGTCCAGGCCGCCGGCAGAACTGCCATTCCAGCCAGAAGACACGGGAGACTGAGTTTCACGAATCCTCCGTTAGTCCAGACGCTTGGGTACGCTGAACTGTTGACCATTCTTCTGTGGCTGCGATTTCTGCGTCCGCCACGCCCGCCGGTATCGATTCGCCGCAAATCTGGCTCATCATGGCGATCTGTGCGGCATGGGTATTTAGAGGCTGTCGGGACGGCTGATCTTGCATCCCAGCTATAGATCAGAACCGGCTCGGCAGTATGGCAAATAGCGCCGACAGGCGATGCTGTCCGATTGGTTGGGCACGCCGAAGCAATCCACTTGAGCGTGTTGTCGCCATCCCGAACTCTAGGCGCGCCAGCCGCCGTCCTGCAATCGCACGACTAGGCGACGAAACCGCGCGCAACGTGCGCGCTGCCTGAGCCAAACGGCCGGAGGACCGGGACAGCTTGAGTATATATAGGAGCCAAAATCCTGGAGGAGTACAAGGACGACGAGGAAGACGGCGCGTTCTCCGTTGATCCGATTGTCCCGTCTGTCCCAACTCCATGCAGCAGCGAAGCTTATCTACCGTGGCACTCCGGAGCACACGATCCCGGTGGTCACGTGCGGGAACCTGAGGCAGTTTGTGCTCCAGTTGTGCTCCAGCGATGCTTTTTCCACACCTCTGGCAGTTGGGACCAGGCGTGCAACTCTAGTATTTGCTATGAGTTGGGGTGGTGGCCAGGGACGGAATCGAACCGCCGACGCCAGCCTTTTCAGGGCTGCGCTCTACCAGCTGAGCTACCTGGCCGGATTGAAGCTTTAGTGTAGCAATCTGGTTCTGCCTTCCGCAAATCAACCATGCCCACCAGGCCCACCAACGCGACCCGAGGGGTAGACTAGCAGTCATGACGGGCACCCAGGATCCTGTTTCAGCGGTGACGCGGCGCAGTTTTGCGGCCGCGCTGGCCGGAGCGGCGGCGGCCGCTCCATTGCCGGCGTCCGCAGCAACCCGCCGTGACCGCGCCCGCCGAGCGGCGCCGCGGCCCTAAGTGGCGTTTTTCGACGGCCCGAACGAGTTTTCGGGAGCACCTGTGACGCTGAAAGTCGAGCCTTTCCCCGTGACTCGGGTGCGCGTCACCGGTGGCGCATCTCGAGATGCCACCGACTGGAACCGCGGCTATATGAATTTGTCAACTGTGGCTAAAAGCTGATCGCCGGCAGCTACTTTGCCCCTCGAATGCTGATACCCAGCTCCCGCAATTGGCGTTCGGGCACGGTGGATGGGGCATCGCACATCAGGTCTGTGCCGCGGGCGGTTTTGGGGAACGGGATTACGTCGCGGATAGAAGTCTCGCCGGCCAGAATCATGACCAGGCGGTCGAGGCCGAGCGCGATGCCGCCGTGCGGAGGAGCGCCGTATTCTAGCGCGTCCAGCAGGAAGCCGAAACGCCGATGGGCTTCTTCTTCGTTGAAACCAAGCGCGGCGAAGACCTTCGACTGCACGTCGCGGCGATGAATACGAATCGAGCCCGAGCCCAGTTCAACCCCGTTCAACACCAGGTCGTAGCTCTTGGCGCGGCAGCGGGCGGGGTCATTGACCAGCTTATCCAGGTCCTCGTCATGCACCGAAGTGAAGGGATGGTGCGCGGCGGTCCAGCGGTCGTCCTCTTCATTCCATTCGAACATGGGGAAATCAAGCACCCAGAGGAACTGAAAATTCCTGGCGTCGAGCAGCTTATGTTTGTCTTTGAATTTCTGGGCGCACTCCAGGCGCAACTGGCCGCACGCCTGGTAGACGGTTTCTTCGGGGCGATGGCCTTTTGGCTCGCCGGCCCATGCGGCCACCAGCAGCAGGTCGTTGTCGCCCGCGCCGGTGCGCTCGCGCACTTTAGCCATGGGCCCCGGGTAATCGCGGTCGAGCCGCTTGGGATCGTCGAAGACACGCAGACCGCGTTCCTGGCCGAAGGCCTTCAGCTCGTCGCGCTCCTTGCGGCTGGGCGTGCCGGTGCCGGGAATATGAATGGCCATCAGCGGCAGATTGCCGGCGGCGAGATCGGGCAACAGGTCGCCCACTTCGTGCATGGGCGGCATGCGGCAGTCGGGCTTGTCGCTGCCGTAGCTGCGCATGGCTTCGGCATAGGTCAGGCGCGGAAACGGCGCGGAAACCTGGAATCCGGCCACTTCGGCGACGCGCACCACCAGCGGTTCGACGACTTCAAAGACGCGCTCCTGCTGCGGAAACGACATCTCGATGTCGATCTGGGTGAACTCGGGCTGGCGATCGGCGCGCAAATCCTCGTCGCGGAAGCAGCGCACGATCTGGAAATATTTTTCGTAGCCGCTCACCATTAGAAGCTGTTTGAAGATTTGCGGGGATTGCGGCAGAGCGTAGAAGTGGCCGGGCTGCACGCGGCTGGGTACCAGATAATCGCGCGCGCCTTCCGGCGTGGAGCGCGTCATGAAGGGCGTTTCGATTTCCAGAAATCCCTGGGCGTAGAGCGATTGGCGGATGGCGAAGGCGATCTCCGAGCGCAGCACGATGTTGCGCTGCATGTGGGGGCGGCGCAGGTCGACGTAGCGGTATTTCAGGCGAACGTCTTCAGCCACGCCGGCGTCCTCTTCCATGGGGAAGGGCGGCGTACGCGATTCGTTGAGGATCCAGATATTGCCGGCCACCACTTCCACTTCGCCGGTGGCCAGATTGGGATTCACGGCGCCGGCGCCGCGCGGGGTGACGGTGCCTTCGACCGCGATCACGTATTCCGGCCGGACCTGCTCGGCGCGCCCGTGCACTCGCTCGCCGACGTTTTCATGAAACACCACCTGCGTCAGGCCCCAGCGGTCGCGCAGGTCGACGAAGATGACGCCGCCATGGTCGCGCCGGCGATGCACCCAGCCCATTAGCACAACCGTCTTGCCCTCGTCGGCGGCGCGCAGCTCGCCGCAGGTGTGAGTGCGGCGGAGGTCGCCCAAAAAATCCAATGCAACGGAAGTTTCCATAATTCTCGATTTCGTCAGTTGCCGCCGAAACGCGCGGCGAGTTCCTCGCGCGTCACCTGCCGCTGCTCGCCGCTCGCCATATCTTTCAACGCATAGCGGCCGGCGGCCATTTCCTCTTCGCCCAGGATCAGGGTGAAGCGCGCGCCCAGCTTGTTGGCCAGTTCCATGGCGCGTTTCAGTTTTCCCTCGGCCAGTTCCACCGAGAGTCCTCCGCGCCGCAAATCGCGCGCCAGCACGGCCGCATGCCGCAGCGCCGGCTCGCCCAGCGGGGCGATGACCAGGTCCAGCGGCTCGGCCGCTTGGGCGTCCTCCACCGACATCACCAGCCGATCTTCGCCGATCGAAAAGCCGATGCCCGGCGAATGGACCTTCGAACCCAGCGACTCCGCCAACCCGTCGTAGCGGCCGCCGCCCAGCACCGAGTTCTGCGCCCCCAACGAGCCATGCACCACTTCAAAGGTGGTGCGCATGTAGTAGTCCAGCCCGCGCACCAGCCGCGGCCGAACCTCGTAGGCGATGCCGCGATCCGCCAGGTAATTCTTCACCGTGTCGAAATGCGCGCGGCAGGGGTCGCACAGGCAATCGGTAATGTGCGGCAGCTTATCGATGATGGGCTGGTCGGCTTCCACCTTGCAATCGAGCACGCGCAGCGGATTGGTATCGGCGCGGCGCTGGCAATCGCCGCACATGGCGTGCGCCACCGATTTCAGCTCCTGCCGCAACCGCTCCACGTACTGCGGCCGGCAGTTGGCATCGCCCACGGAATTGATCAGCAGTTGAAACCCGCTCAAGCCGGCGCGCGAAAGAAGCTCTACCACCAGCTCGATCACTTCCGCATCCACGGCCGGCGATTCCGAGCCCAGCGCCTCGGCGCCGATCTGGAAGAATTGCCGGTAGCGCCCCTTCTGCGGACGCTCGCGGCGAAACATCGGGCCGATGTAGTACAGCTTCTGCACGCCGGGACGCTGGTCGAGACGGTGCTCGATGTAGGCGCGAATCACCGACGCGGTATTCTCCGGGCGGAGGGTGAGCGAAGTCTCGTCGCGGTCGACGAACGTGTACATCTCCTTGGTGACGATGTCGGTATCGGCGCCGACGCCGCGGGCGAAAAGCTGGGTTTCCTCCAGAATCGGGGTGCGGATTTCGTGGTAGTTATACGCCCGGAAAACGGCGCGCGCCACCGCTTCCACGCGGTTCCACGCCACGGTGGCCGGAGGCAGTAAATCCCTGGTTCCTTTGACGGCTTTGATCAAGAGAGTCGGAAGATTTCATGCTAGCATGCGGCGGAGCGGGAACCGGTCGACGGAGGGTTTTGCGGGTGCTTAACCGATCCTGGGGGAGTTAGTTCCCGGCAACCGCTCCCTGAGAAGCTGTGAAAAATTCAATTTATAGCCACCGATGAACGCAGATAAAACCCTTGTTTTCTTTATCGGTGTTCATCGGTGGCTAGATTTCTTCACCGCTCCCTCGCCGTCGCGGCTCGGTAAGTGACTGCAGACACGCGGCGCGCGTAACCGAGCCGCGACCGTCAGGGAGCGGCTGCCGGCCTCAACTGCGGAAATCCCCAGATCAGCTTAGCACCTGGGCCAAACCCCGGTCACCGATTTTCAAAATATTCCCCTCCCCCTCATTCCGAGCCACTTCCGCCCAATCCGCCCCCTCCCTACACCCGCTTTTCCCGCGCTCGCCAGCTATCGTAGTGGCCGAAAGGTAGCTCCCATGCCCGATTCCGCCCTCTCCGCTCCCCAGCTCCAGGTTGTCGACGCCCTCTTGAACGGCGCCAACCTCAACGCCGCCGCCGACCAGGCCGGCGTCCACCGCGACACCATCGCCAATTGGCGCCACACCTCGCCGGCCTTTGAAGCCGCCCTCCGCGACGCCCAGAACGACCGCGCCGATATGCTCCGCGAAGGCGCCGTCGCCCGCGCTGAGCTGGCCTTCCAAGCCCTCGACCAGATCCTCCAGGACCCGAAATCCTCCACCTCCGCCCGTCTCCGCGCCGCCATCTTCATCCTCAGCCACGCCTTGCCTTCTCCCGCGAAGGAGCGCCGCACCACTCCCACCCTCCCAAAATTTACCCAAAATCCCGATTTCACGCACAAAAATGCACAAATTCCCCAACAGCCCTATCGCCGCCCGGGTCCCAAACCCGGCCGCAACGACCGTTGCCCCTGCGGCAGCGGCAAGAAATTCAAACAATGTTGCCTCAATAAACCCCAAACCGTCGCCGCCTGACACCCCCAAATCGCGCCGTGCCAGTCTGGCGCCGGAAAGATGCGCTTCCACTCTCAATCAAGGAAACACGCGAGCTGTCCCCAGGTTTTCAGGAAACACGCGGGCTGTCCCCAGGTTTTCCAGGTTTTCGGAGGAGCAAACCCCTGGATCCTCTGACGGCTTCGATCGAGAGAGCCGGAAGATTTCATGCTGGCACGCGGCGGGAGGAACTGGCTGTAGGATGAACTCATGGAACGGGATGCAGCCGATGTTCTGAGAGAGGCCCTGGCACTATCGCCTGAAATTCGCGCGGCGTTGATCGATTCTTTGATTGGCAGTCTGGATCAAACAGTCGACGCGGGCGCGGAAGAAGCCTGGAGGGAGGAGATTTTCCGGCGCCTTCAGCAGATCGACAGCGGAGCTATTCCCCTTGTCCCGTGGGATGAGGCGCGCCGCCGTCTCCGCTCGCGGCTGGAGCAGTGAGGGGCGCGTCGGCACGCGACCTTCACGCCGCTCTCCGCGCAGGCCTATTCCGCGGGCTAACGATCCCGTGACCGAAGAGAGCGGTTCACACGTGTTGGAAGGCTGCAGCGAGTCCAAGCTGCAGTGACGCCGGGGGAAACGGCACTGCAACATTAGCGCTGTCAAATGTTACGCACATCTTATTAAATTGAAACGATTTATAAGAGCGTGCCGCGAGTTCTCGAGACGGTATAGTATGGCCATGAAGAAACCGGCCACGATCCTTCGAATTCACCCCGCTGCCTTAGAGGAAGCCGAAGCCGCCACGGAATGGTATCGCCGGCGCAGCGTGCGGGCCGCGGGCATGTTCCTGGATGAACTTGACCGCACCATCGACCGAATTGGGGATCAGATCCAATCGAGGAGCCGTGGAACGGTGCCCCGGCGCGGTGAGGTCTGGTGGGTACGACTCGATCCCACTCAGGGGTCGGAGATCTCGAAATCCAGGCCCTGTTTGATCCTCTCCAGCGGCATCCTCAACGAACGACGGCGGACCGTCGTGGTTGTGGCGTTGTCCAGCTCACCCAAAGCGAGCCCGCCCTTACTCGTCCCGGTTCAGTGCGGCGGCCGCGACGTGGTCGCTGTGACGGACCAGATTCGCGCCGTTTCGAAAGAGCGGCTGGAACAGTGTATGGGCGCGCTTTCTCCCGAGCACCTGGAGGCCGTTGAACAGGGAGTTCGGGAGGTTTTGGAACTCGATTGAACGGAAACTCCGGTGACGCAGTTGCGTCGCGGACGATTCGTCAACTAAGATTGCAAAAGGCCAAAGCGGAGCCGCATGCAAGCCGCATATCTCGTACTGGCTCACCACCAGCCCAATCACCTCGCCAGGCTCATCCGAATCCTGGACCGGCCCGATTGCGCGTTCTTCATCCACATTGACGCAAAGGCGGATGAAGCGACGTTCAAACAGTCCCTCGAAGCGAAAAGCAACATCGTGTTCATAGAGCCGCGGCGTGCGGTGAACTGGGGCGGCTTCAGCGTGGTGGATGCAACGCTGGCACTTCTGTCCGCCGCCCTAGGTTTTGCTCCGCCGTTTCACAGGTTCTGCCTTCTGAGCGGATCCGATTTCCCCATTAAGCACAACACCCGGATACTTACGGACTTCGATTCGAACAAGGAGTTCATGCGGGTAGACCGAAAGCTCGACCCCTTTCAAGAAGACTCACACGGACGATTGGTCGGCTTCCACTGGTTCGCGGATTCATCCGACGCGAACCTCCAAGCACTATCCGGAAAGGTGAAGCGCGAGCCATACCGGCACATCAGTCTCTATCACGGGGCTCAGTGGTGGGCCTTAACCCGAGACTGCATCGAGTATATTCTCCGCTTTTTGTCGTCCAATCACGAGTACTCTTCGTTCTTTAGGCATACTCTTTGCCCGGATGAAATCTTCTTTCATTCGGTCGTAAAGCAGTCTCCATTTGCATCGCGAATTACCCACGATTTTGAAACCGCGTCTAACCAAACCGACTATTTTCTCTCCAACGAACATGGATGCCACTACATCGACTGGAACGCCCCGTCGGGCACGCTTCCGAAGGTTCTCGATCTGCAGGATCTCGATGAGGTGCTCCGTTGCCAGTGTCTCTTCGCGCGAAAATTCGATGAACAACGATCCGGGGCTCTGGTCGCCAGGTTGGAGAACATGCTTGCCTGCTAAACCTGAAACGGCCCGCTACTCACCCCATCTTTGTCGAGGGGAGACATCCCCTAGATCTTAGTCCCCGGATACCGTTTTCGCAGCCACTCGACAAAGGCTTGCGGCACCGGCATAGTGGAAAGCCGGCCCTGCCTCACCAGCGCCCAATCGCTAAACAGTTTCGACTGCTTCACCTCGGCCAGAGTGGTGGGCGGGTCGAGGACAGCGAGGAATTCGAGATCGATCACCGCCGATTTGGGGTTGCGGGGATCGTCGCGCGGAGCGGAGCGGACGGCGGCCAGCCCGACAATGGCCGAGACGCCGCCGCTATGGTAGATCAAGACACGATCGTCGGGCCGCATTTCGCGGATGGCGCGGACCGCCAGCGGATTGGTCACGCCATCCCACACCGTCCGGCCCTCGCGCTCCAGATCTTCAATGGAGTACGTGCCCGGTTCGGTTTTGGCCAGGTAGTAGCTCAATCGCCGGAAACCCGTTCGAACTGCTCGGAAGCAGGCTGATGAGTGGCGGCCAGCGCATCGAGCGTTACATGAATGCGCGGCATGGAACCGGTTTCAAACGCGTCCGACATGCCGTCCAGCTTTTCGCGCAGCATCTGGCGGCGCAAGCGGGCTTCGAATTCGCGCAATTGCTCTTCAATGGAAGAGACCTTCTTCTTGTTGCGCACCATATCTTCGCGGTAACGTTTCAGGAAATAGCCGATGGTCTCGACGCGGATCCTGATCGAGCCGGTGGGTTTGTTCTCGTCGATATCCTTGAAACAGAAGTACGGCGTGCCGGAGTGTTCGACGATCTCCTCCACCACGCTATAAATAGGCGCGTCGTGGCCGCACTTGAAGCTGGAAAGCTCCAGCGCTACCAGGTTGGGGTGGCGGGCGATGTATTTGGCCGCCCAAACTTTGCGGCTGGTGTTCTCGCTGTAGGAATTCTTCCAGACGTCGGTGATGGCCATGGGGTGCGGAATGTCGCCCGCCTCCACTTCGTCGCCGAATAGCTTCCACAGGATGTCGTCGTCTATCGGCAGGCAGTCCTGGGCGAAAACCGGATAGCCGAGCTTCTGGAATTCCTCCAGGATTTCGTGGTTGACGCCGGGATCGTTGTGATAGGGCCGGCCGAGCAGCACCACGCCGAGGCGGTCTTCGCGCTCGAGCTGTTCCAGCACTTCGCGGGCGGCGCCGCGCATGGTGATGTTATCGAACGCGTCCAGGGCGCGATAGCCGGCGTCGAGGGCGCGCTTGTTCTCTTCCGGCGAGAGGCCGAGGATGTCACGGAACGCTTCGAACATCTGCCGCTCGAATATCTCGGGCTTGGAGAGATTGACGAAGGTGTCCAGGAACAGGACTCCCTTTTCCTTGAACAGATCTCCTTCCTTGGTGAAGGCCGCCTTCACGGCTTCCGGCGTGGCGGCTACGGTGGGGCAGGAGCGCGATGCCTGAATTCCCTTGAGATCGCTGGTGAGGCAATCGATCATCGGGAAGAAGATGATATCGAGCGGCTTTTTGGCGTGTACTTTGTACAGCAAATTGTGTACGTGCGGAATGCCGAGCTTGGAGGGGAAGCAGGGGTCGATGGCTCCACGTTTGGCGCCTTCCTTGTACAGCTCTTCGCTGGTGTAGTCGGAATAAACGATGTTCTGCGGCTGGATTCCGAGGGACGCGAAATAGCCCGTAAAAATCGGCGTCTGCGAGTACATATTGAGCACGCGCGGCATGCCGATACGCAGTTGAGCGCGCTTGCGGATCAACTCGGCGCGGCGCCGCTGGGCCGCGGTGAACTGCAGCTTAGGCGCCTGGTCAGCCACCAGCGGCACATCGGGAACGCGGAATACGGCCTTGGCCGCGATCTCGACGAAGTTGGGATTGGCCTTCTTGACCCTATCGAGATCGCCCTTGATGTGGCGCATCTCCTCGATGTTTTCGACGGTGCCCTTCTCGCAAGTAGCAATGATCAGCCGCTGCGCGCCGGCCTCCAGCGGCACCTTGGTCTTCACCGGCGGCTTGTAATCCAGGTTGACCAGGTTGGTCTTGACATCGATGAAGGTGCGCAGGCATTTGTTCTTGCAGAAGTAGCAGCGAGTGGATTCGTTGCGTGTGGTCTTGTACTGAATATGCTGGCAAGCTTCCAAGCCAATGAAGGTGGATTGGCGGCCGTTGTCCCATAGACGCCCCGCCTCCAGCGCCGCGCCGATGGCGCCGGCTTCGCCGCAGTGTTCGTGCACGATCACATCGGCGGGCGTGTCCTTGCCCTTGAAACGCGACTCGATGAAATCCACCTGGGCCTTCACCGCGGCCAGGTTGTATTGCGTGCCGCCCTGCAGCAGGAAGCGCGTGCCGATGGCGGACAGGTTCGGAATCTGCGAAACGTAGAGCCAGATGTTCTTGGGCAGCACGTTGCACAGGCCAGCCATGATCTCTTCCGGCTTCCAGCCCTGGCGCTGAAAATCCACGATGTCGGACTGCATGAACACCGCGCAGCCGTAGCCGAATTGCGGAAATCCCTTGGCGCCGAAAGCCGTATCGGCGTATTGCTCCACCGGCACGTTGAAGCCTTGCGCGGTGGATTGCAGGAAATAGCCGTTGCCGGCCGAGCATTGGGTATTGAGCTTGAAATCCTTGACGCGGCCATTCTTCAGGATGATGATCTTGATGTCCTGCCCGCCTACGTCGCAGATGACGTCCACGTTGTCGTAGAAATGCAGGCCGGCTTCGGTGTGGGCCACGGTTTCGACCAGAGAGGCATCGGCGCCGATCACGTCCTTCAGAATGTCCTTGGCGTAGCCGGTAGTGCCCACGCCGAGAATTTTCAGTTCCACCCCCTGGTCGCGGACCTGACGATCGAGTTTCTGCAGCACCTCGACCGTATCTTCGATCGGATTGCCCTTGGAGAGTTGGTAGGTCTTGGCCAGAATGCGGCGCTTGTGATCCTTCGAGATCAGCACGGCCTTGGTGGATGTCGATCCGCCGTCGATACCGACGAAACCTTCCACCACTTCGCCGGGCTGGAAAGTCGTCGGCTTGAATTTCTTCGTCCGGTACTTGGCCTTGAATGCGGCGAGGTCGTCGTCGTCCTTAGCCAGGCCCGCGCCGCCGCCGCGCTTGGCTTTCTCTTCCTCGCGGCCGACTTTGACGTACCATTCGAGCTTCTGCCAGCCGGTGTATTGGCCGACACTGTCGTCTTCCGATTTGCCGAACTCCACCGACCCGATGGCGGCAAAATACTGAGCGTTATCCGGAGTGCGAATCAGGCTTTCGGGTTCGACGCCCTCTGGCAGCGGCGTGTTGCGCTCCTGCCAGATTTTGGGGATATTGTGCTTCCAGCAGTCGCGCATGCCCTTGATGTAGCAATTGGGACCGCCCAGCAGCAGGACGACCGGTTGCAGCGTATTGCCGCGCGTCAGCACCGAAAGGTTCTGCATGACGATGGCTTCAAACAGCGACGCCATCAGCTCGTCGGGCGGCACGCCCATCTTCTGCAGGCCGTTGATATCGGTTTCCGCGAACACGCCGCACTTGCCGGCCACCGGGTGCAGCTTCATGCCCTTGTAGCCCATTTCGCAAAGCTGCTCGGCCGGAATGCGCAGCTTGGCGTTGATCTTATCGATGACCGCGCCGGTGCCGCCGGCGCACTTATCGTTCATCGACGGGATTTTTTTCTTGCGGCCGGTTTCCGGGTCCGTCTTGAAGATGATGATCTTGGCGTCCTGCCCGCCCAGCTCGATCACCGAACCGCATTCCGGGTAGAGGCGCTCCACGGCGAGCGAAACGGCATTGACTTCCTGCACGAACTTCGCGCCCACAAAGCGGGTGAGTCCGTTGCCGCCGGAACCGGTGATGAACATGCGCGAACGTTCGGCGTAGAATCCTTCGATCTCGCGCTCGAAGCGCTGGCAGAATTCCAGCACCTTCTCGGGCTGCTTGGTGTCGTGACGCTCGTAGTCGCGCCAGAGAATCTCGTCGGTGGCAGCGTCGATCACCACGGCTTTGACCGTAGTAGAACCAACGTCCATGCCGATCAGGAAATTTTTGGACATGTCAGTTGGCCCGTGCTCCCTCGGTCTTCATTCGTTCGGCAACATGCATGACAAAGTTCGCCGCGGAACCGACTACGCCTTTCGTATGGGGAACCTGGTACATGGGCCGCTTGGTTTCCGGATGAGCTTCCACCCAGGCGCGGCAAGCGTCCAGAGTGAGGCCGGTGCGCTCCAGCGTCTCGGCGAATTCCTTCTTGGCCTTGTTCTTGGCCTCACCCAGCGCCATCTGCACCCGGGAATGCGCGTTGATCTCGCCTTCGCCGGACGTTTCGACGGGCAGGTAGATCATATCGCGGAATTGCGACACCACCGCCGATTGCGCCCCATCGGACTGTGTCGACGGCATGCACCCGAACGGCTTGAGCGACAGCACCATGTGCGCAAGGTCCTTGTTCGAGTAATAGATATTCTTGGCGACTTCCAGGTGCCCTTCGCCGCCCCCGGTGCGCGAGTTATAGAAGGGATGGCCGATGCGCTGCAGTTCGTACTGATCGGCCAGGTGATGAGCCACGCCGCCCATGGCGCCGACGATCTTGTGATACTCGCTCTTGAAGACCGCTTCGGCAAGCTTGAGCTTGGCGACTTTCTGGCGGAAACCGATTTCGATCCTGGCGCGGGTGCCGATCTTCCAGATGGGAGGCAGCACGGCCCCTTCGTCCAGCCCCTTCAGGTCTTTGTACTTCTGAATGACCTGGTGAATCATGTACATGATCCATGTGCCAATCGGTTCCACCAACACCTGCGCGCCTTCGCGCTCCAGGAACCGGAACATGTTGAAGTTACCGTCCCCTTCGGTGGTCTGCGCCCAGAATTCGCCGGTAATCTTGACGATCGGCTTGACGCGCAGGCGGTCGACGTCGATCTCGTTGAACAGGTCGCGGCAATGGTTCAGCGCCGGGACATAATCGTCGCCCTTGACCTGCTTGACGAACTTACCGAGATATTCGGCCGTGTCCGAGAAGCCGCCCAGGAACTTCGAGAGGTTCTCGTCCAGCTTCCACGGCCGCTTCTTGCGGAACACTTCGTGGAGATAATCCATGGCGCCATCGAGCACCGCGTCGGATTTGCCGGCTTCGACTTCATAAGGCCGAATGGCGTAGGCCACTTCGTTCATCACGTCGCCGCAGTTAAGAGCGTTGAGAATCCCGAGGAAGAAATCCAGGTTCATCTCGAGACCGGCTTCGGCGTCGGACTGGCTCAAGCCGCCGGATTGTTGGAACAGCAATACACGGAATCCGTCGAACCCGGCGTTGCGGAGCGCAAGGCGGTACTCGGCCTCGTACATGCCGAAACGGCACGGTCCGCAAGCGCCCGCGGTGAAGAACACGTAGCGGTCGATGATTTCCTGCTTGCCGAGCCCCTGCTCTTCCAGACTCTGCAGATACTGCACCAGGTTGCCGACCGTGAAGTAGGTGGGATTGCACTGCCCGTTGTTGCCGTACTCCTTGCCGGTCTGGAACGCGCGCACGTTGGGAGTGGGAACGGCTTCCGCAAGGTAGCCCAGTCCTTCCAATGCGCCATGCACCAGCTTCTCGTGTTTCCACGTGAGGCCGCCGAAAAGCAGCGTGGTGCGGCCGCGCTGGTCGCGGGTGAAAGGCCGCTCGGTGGGCCGTTTGAAGTGATGCACCTCGCGCCTGGCGACGCCCGCTTCCCGCTCCAGGCGGGCACGCTCCTCCGCCAGGCGGTTCTGGATGATGTCCTCGACCGAACCGATCTGGACCAAGTTGGCAGATGGCTGGATTTTAGGTTCGACAGGCTGAGTGCTCATAGTGTAGTAAAATTCCCCAATTTTAGGTATCTTGCTGCCATAAGCGATTGAAAGAAATAGGTAAGCATCGAATGGCGAGTTTGATGGCGGAATGGGCAAATTGGGGGGGTGAGTGGGACCCTCAAATGGGTGAGAAATACTTGACTAATCCTGCGGTTTCTTACAGTTCAGTGAGGCAGCGGAACACGACCGCCGACTGGTGGAAGTGCTTGTGAGTAGACCGATTATGACACTGGAACAGCTATTTGCCGATCCTGGTGCCGATGACCTCTCCCGAGATGACGATTTCCACCCGCCGGTTCTGCTGCCGGCCCTCTGCCGTGCCGTTGTCGGCTATGGGCATGGATTTGCCAAATCCCGTGGCGGTCAAACTGGAATCCGGCAATCCCTGTTGGATCAGGTACTTTCGAACCGAGTCGGCTCGCTGCTCGGAGAGTTTCTGGTTGAACTCATCGCTCCCGGTGCTGTCGGTGTGCCCTTCAATGGCGAGATTCAGTCCCGGATGAGCCAGTACAATGCCGGCGAACCTGGCCAGTTTCTCCCTGGCGACCGGTCGAAGGTCGAATCTGGCGGTATCGAACAGCACATCGGCCATATTGACCACCAGTCCCCGCGGCGTGTCCCGGGTGTCGAGGATACGGTTGAACTGATCCAGCAACTGGGCGCGGAGAGCCTCGGCGGCCTGGCGGGCCTGTTCGGCTTCGGCCTGGGCCGCCGCTTCCTTGGCCTTTAGCGCTTCGGCCTCGGCATTCGCTTTGGCCTCCCTGGCGTCGGCCTCGGCCTTGGTTCGTGCCGCCAATGCCTCCGCGTCGGCCTTGGCCTGGGCCAGTGCGTCGGCTTCGGCTTTGGCCTGTGCCGCCTGCGCGTCCGCTTCCATCTTGGCTTTGGCGGCGGCCAGTTCCGCTTCCGCTTTCATCGCCGCTTCGCGGGCCGCGGCCAGTTCCGCCTGGCGCTGGGCTTCCGCATCGGCCCTCTGCTTGGCTTCCACCGCCTCGGCCGCCGCTTTAGCCTCTGCCTCGGCCTTGGCTTTGGCGGCCGCCGCCTGCCGCTCCTGCGCGATACGTTCCTCCTGCTGGCGCTGAACGGCGAGGGACCGGGCATCTTCCGCGAACTGCACCGACTGTCGCGCGGCCGAGATAATCGCCGCGCTACCGGCCTTCCGCGCCAAAGCGTCTTCGGCTTTCTTCAGACTCGCATTCATCGTGGCGAAAATATCCGGTGCGTACCGCTCCGCATCGTGCGACCTGGCAATCTCGGCCGCGTTGCGCGCTTCATACATATCCAGGGGAACGTGCTTGAGATCGACCGACAGCGCCAGCGGATTCCCGAGCCGCTGATACTGGGCTCGCGCCATCAATTTGTACTCGTGGATCGGCAGCACCTCCCCTTTCGTGTCCTTGCGAATTTCGTTCTGCAGCACCAGAATCTCGCTGGGCTGGTGAACCGCGAAGTACGGTTCCGCGGTAACGAACAGGGAGAAGGCCTGCAACTGAGTGTTCGTCTTGAGCTTGCCTTCCCCGGCGCTGTTGATGCGGATTTCACCGAGGTTATAGGTGCTTCCCTCCGGGGACACGGCCCACAGCACATAGGTAAGAAAAGCCGCGCCGAACTTCGTCGGTTGAGCCAGGCTCTTGACCTCCGCCTCGACATCCGTCGCCCCTTTTCTGGCTTCCACTTTGGCTTCGCCGTAGGCCTCGCGGACGGCGCCGGTGGTGATCAGGGTGACTTTTGTCGTGCCTCCACCGACGCGGTAACTTATGGCCTGGACCGGCTTGTTGGATGGATCGGGTGCAAACCCGCTTTCCGGGGCCTGCCCGGCGGCCACCCCGATTACCAAAAGCGGCAGCAATGCCACGGTCGCGCTCTTCATGGTCGTTTCCTCCTGATTCGAGAGGCTCTCGCAAAACTCAGCCGGTCCGCTGGATGGCGGGCCGCGTTGTTATGAGACATGAATACCGAAGACTTCATCGCGGCTGGAGGCGAGGATTCTCAGAATTTCAGTGTACTCGACCAGTCAATTTTTGGGCAAGAACCGGCGCCAGGCGGGTGCTTAACCGATCGGGGGGGAACCCGTTCCGGGCAACCGCTCCCTCGCGGTCGCGGCTCGGTAAGTGACCGGGCACTCGTAACCGAGGCGCGGGCGGCGTATCGAGGCCTGACAGACGACGAAAAACGATCGTCTGTCCCACCTCCGGGCCGCCGAAACTGGCTCAACTCGAATTCCACGCTCGCGCATTACGCTTTCCGTTGCAGCAGAAACAGGGTGAGATATCTTTTCACGTTTCCGGTGATCAGGAACTGCTCGCGCACGTGCTCGTGGCCCATCTCTCCCAGCCGCGCGGCGATTTCCGGGTGCGACAGCAGGTAGCGCACCTGGTAGGCGGTTCCTTCCACCGAATGCGCCAACAGGCCGGTGCGCTTGTGGATCACCTGGGTGGGGATACCGCCCACGGCGGAGGCCACCACGGGACGCTTCTTCCACAGGGCCTCGGCCACCGTCAACCCAAAGCCTTCGCGCAAACTCTTCTGCAGCACCACGGTGGAGGCGCGTTGCAGGGCGTTGACTTCGAGAGGGCTGGAAGCCGGCAGCTCCAGAACGTGAATATCGGGATCGGCGGCGGCCTCGTGGCGCGTCTGCTCCAGCACGGCCGCGCCTTCGGGATCGTCGTCGGCGCCGCCGCCCGCCAGCACCAGTTGGCAATCGAAGTACCGCTTCACCAGGCGATACGCGCGCACGACTCCGAGCGGGTCCTTCCAGCGGTCGAAGCGCGAAATCTGGGTCAGGATGGGCCGCCGGCGATCGATTTCGAAGCGTTCCAGCACGGACTGCACAAAAGCCGGATCGAGCGGGCGGTTCTTTTCCGACAGGGGATCGATGGAAGGGTAGAACAGATACTGCGGAATCGGCAACCGCTGCGCGAATTCGGGCGACGAAAAAATGGACGCGTCGTATTGCGATATCCACGGTTCCAGGAACTGCCACACTTCGGCGCTGGGCCGGGACAGATCGATGTGGCAGCGCCAGGTCCAATGGCCGGCGCTTTGGCGGCGTCCGCCGATCAACCCGGCGGGCTGCGGATCGTGAATCACCACCTCTTCGGAATCCAGGTCGAGTCGCGCCAGGTTCGATGCCGTCCAGGCGCGGAAAATGTCGAACGCCCCGGCGGGCAACGGCACCGGCGCCCCTTGCAGGGCGTTGTGGAAAGCCTTGGTGACCTCGAAGAATTCTCTATCTCCGGCCATGGTTTCCCAGCGCGGGCACAGGCCCAGATCCCCCAGCAGCGGCACGATGCGGTTCAGCATTTCCGCCACGCCGCCGCCCAACCGGGTGGAGTTCACCATCAGCACCCGGCGGCCTTTGAGCGGCGCCGCCAACGCACGCAACTCCTCCACTTCCGCCCCCAGCAGCGGAACGTAGCGATCCAGCGTGACGGCCTCGTTTTCGAGCTCGATGCCGGTCATTGCGCCACCTCCCAATCGATCAGGCGGACCATGGCGTCGCGCGCGGTGTCGAGCGTGTTGGTGTAAATGTCGATGGCATTGATGCGGCGGGCGAGCGCGTTGAGGCTCAGGGTTTCGAGCCAATGGGAAAAATCGTTGGTGTTGAGGCGCAGCCGCAGCCGGGAGGCGAGGAAATGGTAATAGAGCGAGGTATGGCTCAAACTTTTCAAACCGCGCTCGAACTCTTCCAGCGAGAGCACCGGGGCACCCAGCGGTACGGTGACTTCCGCGCCCTCGCAGAAGTGAAACGGCTCGAAGGCGGATATCCGCGCCTCACGCGGATGAGCTTCGCAATACTCCCCCATCATGCGGCTGAGATCGCCGCGCAGTTCGGCCAGTTCCACGTAGTCGCGTATGTCGATGCCGCCCAGCCTCTCGGCCAGTTCCCGGAAGTTCAGCCCCGCCAGCACCCACTGGGCGAAGTCGCTGGAAAAGCCCTCGGTCAGAAAATGATGGTGGCCCAGGCTCTGAAAGGTGTGAAAGAAAATGGATGCGTCGGAGGCGCTGTCCAGGCATTCGTGCATTTCCGCCAGCGTCGATGCCCGCTGATTGTTAATCCGCACCACATAGGCAGCGGTGTAGAACTGAAACCCTTGGGTGGCAGTCATCGTATCTCCTTTTCCAGTCCTTCGAGAAACCGTTCCACCTCGGCCGGGCTGCGCAGAAAATAATGCGCGCGCGTGGAGCCGCGGCGTCCCACGCGGGCGGTAATGCCGCCGGCCAGGGACTTAAAGGCCGGCTCGTCGGTGGCATCGTTGCCCAGGTAGATGGGGAGCGCGCCAGGCGCATGGAGCCGCCACCAGCGCCGCGCCGCGTGGCCCTTGCCGCGAATCTCCCGCGGCAGGACTTCCAGGACGTGATCGCCGGGGACCGCTTGGAGCGTGCCACGGAACCGCGCCAGCACCTCGTCCAACTCCCGCCGCGCGCGCCGCCCGGTCTCGCCGTCCGCGCCGCGGTAGTCGAGCGCGAAGGACACACCCTTGTCTTCCACGCGCACGCCCGGGGTTCCATTCAACCGCGCGGCGACTTCCAGCCGGGCCCGGCAAAGCCGCCGCAGCGTCTCCGTGGGAAGCTGTTCGGCCCCGCTATCCCATCCGAAGGCGCCGAGGCAGGGCACGCCAGGGGCGGTCATGCGGGCTTTGAGGTCCGCGCGTCCGCGCCCGCTGATCACGAACACGCGCACGCGAGGATGGGCGGCCAGCCGCGCCAGCGCCGCCCGCGTGGCGCCGGTGATGCGGGCGTCCTCCGGCCGGGCCACCAGGGGCGCCAGCGTTCCATCGAAATCGGTGAACAGAACGATTGAGGCCGCGCCACGAATCCGTCCGGCCACGTCCATCCAGCATCCCAGCAGCGGCCGCATGGGCTTCACCTCGCCGCCCCGGCGGCGGCATGGGCCGGGGCCGGCTCCGCTGGCAGGTTCTCCGGGCGGACCGACGCCAATTCCGCCACCAGGTTCCCGGCCCAGCGGTAAATATTATGCTCGCGCACATAGCTGCGCATGCGGACCATGCGCGCGCGCCGCTCTTCGGGAGCCATCTCCAGAGCGCGATGAATCATGCCGGCCGAGGCTTCGATGTCGTATGGATTGACGTGCAGCGCATCCACCAACTCGTGCGACGCCCCGGCGAATACGCTCAGGATCAGGGCCCCGGTTTCCCGGCTTTGCGCCGCCACGTATTCCTTCGCCACCAGGTTCATGCCGTCGTGCAGCGAGGTCACCAGGCACAGGTCCGCGGCGCGATAGTAGGGCAGGATCTCGCGATGGCTGCGATGTTCCGGCACCAAAACGATGGGGCGCCAGTCCGAGGTTTGAAAGCGGCGGTTGATGCGCTCGGCTTCGGCCTTGACGGTATCGAGCAGGTCCTGGTAGTGGCGGATGCGCGTGCGGCTGGGCGCGGCCACCTGGACGAATGTGAACTGGCCGCGATAGAGCGGGTACTTCTCGAAGAAACGTTCCAGCGCCAGGAAACGCTCCGGCAGTCCCTTGGTGTAATCGGCGCGGTCCACGCCGATTCCCATCATGGCCGCGCGCACGCCGTGTTCGGCCAGCAGGGCGGCGCGTTCGGTGTAAATGGATTCCCGGTCCGGCGCCGGCCACTCGTCCTTCGAGGAAGCCACGCTGATCGGGAATGGATGCACGCTGGTGAGATGGCCGCCGCGGTTGACCGCGAAACGCTCCCAGTCGATTCTCGATTCCAGCACGCGGTCCACCGATTCCAGGAAATTGTTGCAGTGCGCCTGCACGTGGAAACCGATCAGGTCGGCGCCGAGCAAGCCCTCGAGCAACTCGCGCTGCCAGGGGCAGATGCAAAACGCTTCGGGATTGGGCCAGGGGATATGCCAGAAGATGGCCACGCGCGCATCGGGGCGGGCTTCCTTGATCATCTTGGGCACCAGCGCGAAGTGATAATCCTGCACCAGCACGGCGGGACGATCCTCGGCCCCGGCTTCTTCCAGAACGGCGTCGGCGAAGCGGCGGTTCACGGCGACGTACGCCTCCCAGTCCTCTTCGCGAAAGACGGGCCGCGTGTGGGCGATGTGGCACAGCGGCCAAAGCCCTTCGTTGGCGAAGCCGAAATAGAAACCGCGTTCTTCTTCCGCCGTGAGCCAAACCCGCCGCAGGGTGTACTCGGGATGCTCGGGCGGCACCGCCAGGCGATCGTGTTCGTCCACCGTTTCCCGGTCGGCGTCGCCGGTGCCCTGCGCGATCCAGGTACCGTGGCAGGCACGCAGTACCGGCTCGAGGGCGGTGACCAGGCCGCTGGCCGGAACCGAGCACTCGATGGCGCCGCGGCGCCGGGAATGTTCGTAAGGCTCGCGGTTCGAGACCGCGATCAGGGGGCTGGCGGCCAGCCTGGTCTCCGTCCAGATGCGCAAACGCTCCGGCGTCCACAGCGATTCGGCGCGGTCGCGCAGGCGGGCTTCGCGTTCGGCCGCCGCCCGCGCCGCGGTCAACGTGGTGGCCAGCCGTTCCGCCTCGTGCCGGAGCGGGAGGAATACCGCCTCCTGGGGAAGGCCCGGAGGTGGATCGGGGCCGGCCGAGGCGGCGCCGGTTCTGAGGTCCCGCAGCCATCCCGCCAGGCGCGCAACCGGCAGCCCGAGGCCCCAGCGCAGCATCAGCAGAGTCACGCACACGATGAGCACGGTTTCCACTGCGACGCCCGCCAGCACGCGTTTCCAGGTGGCCGCCGCCTGGGTGGCGATGTATGCGGTGCGCTGATAAATGGCGAGCGCGCCCAGCACGCCGCGGTCGCCCCATAGCGGAATGGCGGTTACGTGCATCGGCTCCGCGCCGGCCCGAAAATATTCCGCGGCGGGAGAGCCATGCTCCACGGCACGCGTCACGGCCTCCGGGTTATCGCGCAATACCGGCGCCAGGTTGGGCGTGGCGGCGACCACCTGGCCGCTGCTGTCATAGACAGCCGCGCCGGCGCCTCCGTCGCGAAAGCGCTCCACCATCCGCTGCAACTCACCGAGCGAGCGCGAGGCCAACAGCGGCTCGGCCGGCTTCTCCATCCCCTGCGCCAGTTCGATGGCGTGGCGCTCCAGTTCCCGCCGCGTTCCCCTGGCCTCGCTGTGAGTCTGATACACCGCGAAAACCAGGGAGACCCCCGCCACGCCGAAAGCCAGACACAAACTGAGCCGTGTACCAAAATGCACGTCGCATCCCTCCGCAGTGGACTTTTGCCGCTAATGCTAATGCAAGCCGGCCTCCACACGGCTTTGTGCCTGTGTGACAACGGCATCCGGGGGCGCGCCGCGATTCGGAATCGGGAAAAATTTGCCAGCGGGGGGCATTCTTTCCCAGGGCGCGGTCCACATCCGGGCTGGCGCATTTCTCAAAATCGGCGGTCGGACGTGGCGCGGCCACTCTTGGCCGCGGCGCCGAGACAAATCTCCGAACTGCTGAGGTCACCCCTGCATTTGGGGTGGCCAAGGGAAGACGATCTGGCCCAGGGGTGGGACAGACGATTTCTTGTCGTCTCTCGGGCCGTTACGGCCTGACGAGTGCGCGACAGACCACGAAAGCAGTATGCTCCTTTCAGGACCACGTTTGCATAGTGCGTTGCGGCGGGGCGGCCTCGGAGGCCGCCGCAGGCCGAGGGCCTGCCCCACCTGGTTGAGCGTGACGGGCTATGCGAGACAAGCGCCGGGATGAGTCCCGGCGTGGCAGACTGAGAGTCCGCTCCACGGACTTCAGGCGGCGGCTGAGGACTTGCCGAGGCAGCAAATTTTGTACTTCTTGCCGCTGCCGCAGGGGCAGGGGTCGTTGCGGCCGATTTTGGGTTCGGGGCGGCGATAGGGCTCGGGCGGTTGTGCAAAATTGTGCATCTGGGAGACGGGTTCGGGCTGGGCGTCGTTGTGCACGGTTGTGCAATTTTGTGCATCGGCGGGCTGTTGTTGGGCAGAGTGGGTTTCGGCGGTTTCCTTCATGGTGGCGAGCATGTCGTCCAGGTTGGCGGGTTCTTCGTTTTCGAGCTTGGGCGGGGTGGAGGCTTTATCGATGATGTAGAGGGCGGCGCGGAGGCGGGTGGAGGGGGAGGATTTGGGGTCGGTGAGGACGTGGCGGAGGGTTTCGAAGGCGAGATCGGCGAGTTCGACGGCGCGGTCGCGGTAGAGGAGGGCACGGTCGTAGCGGGTGATGGCTAAGGCCTCGCGGAAATCGGGGGAATTGCGGCGCCATTGGGAGAGGGTATTGGGATGGATGCCGGCTTGGGCGGCGGCGTCGGTCAGGGAGGCGCCGTTGGACACGGCGTCGATGACGTGAAGTTGTGGGGGATTCAGAATAAACATAAGGGTCGCTTGCGATTACACGATAGCGGGCGAGCGGGGAAAAACGGGGGGTGGAAGAAGGCGCGAATTGGCGCTAAGGCGATGAGGCGGAAGGGGTAACAAATATTTTCGAAATCGGTGATCCACTTCGGCGCGCCGGCTGGGCAAGGCCGGGATTGTGGGCGGCCGCCGGAGGAGGCTGATTACGGAAGGGCTCACCGGATGGCAGCGGTCGCCGCGATCCGGTTTGGTCGCCGGCCGTCGGCATAAGGGGCTCGGCTGGCGGGTAGAACGTTAATGGGATGCGGGGCCTACGAGGTATACAACCACGGCTCGGATCAGCAACGGCGTCAGAATTGGCGCGGTGGCGGTGAGGATGCAGGTGACGAACAGGCCCGGCCGCTTGCGAATCAACCTGAGCAGGTCCACGGTTTCAATCTTACCCCGAATAGCGATACGAACTGGGACAGCCTTTTTCGCTTTTCCCTCCGGTCGAGCCGTCTCTAACCCTAACCTCTGGCCCTTTACAAGCTCGCGATGAGCGCGCTTCGCGTCACGCCCTTGTGCTCGGCGACGGATCGGAGGATTGAGGTGAATGTCCCGAGCCGGAGCGGGCGGTGGTCCGGGATTGAGATCCGCTGGTGAACCGGCTGGGAGGTTTCCAGAATCATATGGCTACCGACCTGGTGAACCTTAGCGTACTGCCATCGTCGGCACAAGACTTCGGCCAAGTGCTCGCCTGAGACGTCTCGCGGAACCTTCATGCGACCGATAGGATTTCGTCGCGGACGAGGCGAAGGCGGATTCGATCGGGCGGCGCCTGATCGAAAAAGAACGCGGCGGTCGCTTCAAGCACGTTCTTGCGCAGTTCGTCCCATGTGTCACCCTCGGTGAAGATGTTCTCGGTAAGGCACTCCGCGCAATAGCCCCCGTCCGCTTCCTGTACGACTTCGAACACCAGCTCGGACATACGTCTTCATGATACGGCATCGCTTCCGTTCTGAGGGGTCTCCCGACCGGACTCTTTCCGCTTTCCTTACCCTTCCAGCCGGTACCGCGTTTCCGCCAGCCGGTAGAGCGGTTTCCAGACCAGGCGGTTGACGGTGACTACCAGCATGGCCATGACGACGGTCGATAGCAATAGCAACAAAGTATTGCCGCTATCGGTGGCGGAGCTGATCTGGGCGCCCAGGCCCAGGGTGGTCATGATTTTGCCCTGGAAGTGAAAATACTCGGCCACGATGCTGGCGTTCCAGGCGCCGCCGGAGGCTGTGACCAGGCCGGTGACCAGGTAGGGGAAGATGCCGGGAAGGATGACGGTTTGCCAACGTTGCAGGCGGGTGAAGCGGAAGACGTCGGCGGCTTCGCGCAACTCCGAAGGGATGGCCATGGCGCCGGCGATCACGTTGAAAAGGATGTACCACTGGGTTCCCAGCAACATGAGGATGATGGAGCCCACGCCCAAGCCTCCGCCCAGGCGGACCAGGCCGAGCAGCACCACCGGAAACAAGGCCGTGGCCGGCACCGAGGCGGCGATCTGCGCAATCGGCTGGGCCAGGCGGGCCACGCGCGGGTTAAAGCCGATGGCCACGCCGGCCGGAACGGCCCAAACGAGCGAAATCAATAGGGACGCAATCACGCGCAGGAACGTGGCGCCGGCGGCTTCGAGGGTAATGGACACGTCGGTTCCCCTCAGACCGCGCATCATCTCGAAGGCCTGCCAGGCCGAATAAAGAACGACCGCGGCCACCAACACCAGGCCGGCCGCTTGTGCCAGGCGGACGAGCCAGATGCGGCGAGGCCCCGGCGCGGGCCGTGGGGCGAAAGACCGGGCGACGGTCAGACGCTCCCACGCCGGCTGCAAGGTTCGCCGTTCGATCCACTTAACGGCGGAGGCGTTGCGCAGCAGGTGCAGGATGGGCGAGGAAACGGCGCCGCCGCTTTCCACCTGCTCCATTTTGAAACGGTCGGACCAGGCGATGAGAGGGCGCCAGATGAGTTGATCGATGAGCACGATGACGGCGATCATGGCGCCGAGGCCCCACAGAATGGCGGGCGTATCGCCGGCTCCGGCGGCGCGCTGCAGGTAGGACCCGAGACCGGGCAGCCGGAAATCGTGGTTGCCCAGGACGAACATTTCGCAGGCCATCAGGAAGAACCAGCCGCCGGCGACCGAGACAATCGAATTCCAAACCAGGCCGATCACGCCGAAAGGGAGTTCCAGTTCCAGGAAACGCTGCCAGGGGCTGAAGCGGTAAATGTCGGCAGCCTCGCGCAGCTCGCGAGGAATGGATTTCAGAGAGCTATAGAAGCTGAACGCCATGTTCCACACCTGGCCGGTGAAAATGAGGACGATGGAGCCGAGCTCCACGCCCAGTTGGCGGGTGGGAAACAACGACACCATGGCCAGCATGACGCCGGGCAGGAAGCTGAGCACAGGGATGGACTGGAGAATATCGAGCAACGCGACCATGACCGTTTCGAGGCGTTTATGGTAGGCGGCAACGTAGCCGTAGGCCACGGCGAAAACCAGGCTCAACAGATAGGCCACGGTCATGCGCACCAGCGAATACAGGGCGTATCCGGGCAGGGCGCGCGGCGAGCGGGAAATGTTGGCGGCCGGAGTGACTACGCCCATCCAATAATGGACGGTGGTGAGGATGGCGTAGATTGCCGCCAGCACCACGCCGAAAACCGCCGCATCCACCACGAGCGGCCAGGTGCGCGCGCGAATCAGGGACCGCGACAGCGGGGGGAAGGACATCGGCTAACCCGCGAACTCCTCGCCGGATGCTGGGGCGGTTTCTTCGGGTATGAAGAAACGCCCGGTGGAAGCGTCGCGGTCGAACAGCTCGGCGTAGCGGCCCCAATGGACCGCGGTTTCGATCTGGCGCACGGATTCCTCCTCGCTGAAGTGCTCGTCGAGCAGGTCGCGGAAGAACTCGTCGGGGAGGGTGTGGTCGGCCTTGCTGGCCAGGGCGCGGGTAATCTGGCGGATGAGGGTGACGTGGGAGCTGGCGGCCACTTTGAAAAGCTCTTTGCGGCGAAGGATGCCGGCCTCGGCGAAGCGGATGCCTTCGGGAGTGATTTCGGCGGCACCTTCCTGGACGGTGAGGAAGCCAAGGAGGGAAGCGGCTTCGACGATAGGGAGCAGGTCGTCGAGTTCGAGCGCGAGATCGTCGGCCATGCGGTAGAGGTCGTGGCGGCCGCCGCGGTCGTTGAGCAGCTCGAGCAGGCCGGCGATGCCGCCGGGGCGGGCGTGGGGGAGCATCGGGTACTTGGCGCGCGCGGCGGGCGCGGCGGCGGCGGGAGCCTCGGCTTCGGGCTGGGGGGTGGGCACCAGGTCGGGCTGGGTGAGGACGCGATAGATGTAGTCGACGGCTTCGTGGAAGCGCAGGTCGAGGTGTTCGCGCGGGTGGGGTATGCGGATGCGGAAATCGGTGCGGATGCGGCCGGGATTTTTTCCCAGCACGACGACGCGGTCGGCCAGTTGGACGGCTTCCTCGATGTTGTGGGTGACGATGAAGACGGCGCGGGTGGGCATTTTCTTGCCTTGCCACAATTCCATCAGTTCGCCGCGCAGGTTCTCGGCGGTGAGCACGTCGAGAGCGGAGAAAGGCTCGTCCATGAAAAGGACTTCGGGCTCCACCACCAGGGCGCGGGCGAACCCGACGCGCTGTTTCATGCCTCCGGAGAGTTCCTTGGGGAAGGCGGTTTCGAAGCCGTCCAGGCCCACCGAATCCAGGATTTTCAGGCTGCGGCGCATACGCTCGTGGGCGGGGACGCCGCGCGCCTTGAGCGGGGCCTCCACGTTATCCATCACGGTGAGCCAGGGGAACAGGGCGAAACTTTGAAAAACGATGGAGACGTTGGGGCAGGGGCCGGCGAGGGGGTGGCCGTGCCAGAGAACCTGGCCGGAGCTGGGGGTCGAGAGGCCGGAGAGAATGCGCAGGAGGGTGGATTTGCCGGAACCGGACGGCCCCAGTAGGGCGAGGATCTCGCCGGGATAGACGGCCAGGTCGGTGGGCGCGACCACCTGGATGCGCGCCTCGGCGGGACCGTAGAATTTCTCCACGGCGCGGAGCTCGATGATCGGTTCAGGCAATTGCGTCAACCTAGCCTCTTTGTCGGCGGTACCCTTCGGCTGTTATGTCCGAGCTATCAGCGCTCAGCCGTTGGCGCAAGACCGCTCCCTAACGGTCGCGGCTCGGAAAGGCGCCTTGCGGCTGCCGGTGGATCGCTGGCAATCCGGAAAACGGAAAACAGATGCCGGTACGCAACCACGCTTCCTGCACTGCATTACTCAGTTATACAATGCCGCAAACGAAAGGCCGCGAAAGATCTTGTTACGGCAGCGTGAATGGGAGCCGGTACCGCCGGCGCCGGGCTCGTCTTCCCAACGCGGCGATTCCTCCGTACACTAGTGGAAGCTTCATGCCGAAGAAAGCGCAAGCACAGGCCACCAGGCTGGCTCCGGCCGGCGAACCCGATCTTAAGGACTCCTCGCTCTATGTCAACCGCGAACTGAGCCTGCTGCAATTCCAGCGTCGGGTGCTGGAAGAGGCGGAGGACGAGAACAACCCGCTGCTGGAGCGGGTGAAGTTCCTGTCGATTCTGGGTTCCAACCTGGACGAATTCTTCATGGTGCGGGTGGCGGGCCTGGAAGCCCAACTGGAAGCAGGAACGGTGGATGCCGGGGCGGATGGGATGAGCGCGCGGGCGCAACTGGTGGCGATCCGGCGCGAGTGCAAGAAACTGCTCAGCGAGGCGCGCCGCGCGCTGGAACGTTTGCTGCCCGCGCTGAACGAACAGGGCATCTGGATCCACGAGTACGGCGACCTCAACGAGGCGCAGCGAAAGCGCGCGCAGGAGTATTTCGAGGAGACGATTTTCAAAGTGCTGACGCCGCTGGCGTTCGATCCGGGGCGTCCGTTCCCGCATATTTCGAACCTGAGCCTGAACCTGGCGGTGCTGATCCGGGACCGGGCCGGCACGGAGCATTTCGCGCGCGTGAAGGTGCCGGACTCGCTGCCGCAACTGGTGGCGGTGAACGGCACCTCCAAGCCGAAAGCCAAGGGAACGCGGCACGGGCGGGTGGAGTTGGTGTGGCTGGAGCAGGTGATCGCGGCGCACCTGGGGGCGCTGTTTCCGGGGATGGAAGTGCTGGAGTCGCACCCGTTCCACGTGACGCGTGACGCCGATATGGCGATCAAGGAACTGGAAGCGGAGGATCTGCTGGAGACCATTGAGGAGGGGATCCGGCAGCGGCGTTTTCAAAGCGTAGTGCGGCTGATGGTGACCCACGACATGCCCCCGCCGATCCTGGAGATTCTGTCGAACAACCTGGAGGTGGGTCCGACGGAGGTCTATCGCACCTTCCATCCCCTGGCGCTGAAGCGGCTGATGAGTTTGTACAACCTGCCCAGGCCGGAGCTGAAGGACCCGCCGTTCGTGCCGGCGATTCCCGCCGAGCTGGCCGAGATTTCCGACGAGGACGACGTCTTCGCGGCGATTCGCAAGCGCGATATTCTGATGCACCACCCGTTCGACTCTTTCCAGCCGGTGATCGAATTCGTGCGCAAGGCCGCGCGCGACCCCAACGTGCTGGCCATCAAGACCTGCCTGTACCGGGTGGGGCGCAACGCGCCGGTGGTGGAAGCGCTGCTGGAGGCCGTGGAAGAAGATAAGCAGGTGGCGGCGCTGGTGGAACTGAAGGCGCGTTTCGACGAAGAGAGCAATATCGAATGGGCGCGGGCGCTGGAGCGCGCCGGGGTTCACGTGGTGTACGGCATTATCGGTCTCAAGGTGCACTGCAAAGTGACGCTGGTGGTGCGGCGCGAACAGGACCGGATTGCGCGCTACGTCCACCTGTCCACCGGCAATTACAACGCGGTGACGGCGCACCTGTACACCGATATCGGACTATTCACCAACGACGAAGAAATCGCCGGCGACGTGAGCAACCTGTTCAACTATCTGACCGGGTATTCGGATAAGATCGATTACCGGCGGTTGATGGTGGCGCCGGTGAACCTGCGCTCGCGGCTGGAGGCGATGATCGCGCGCGAGATCGAGATTGCGCTCCGCGGCGACAAGGCGCACCTGATTTTCAAAGTGAACTCACTGGCCGAACCGGAGATCATCCGGCTGCTCTACGAGGCCTCGCGGGCGGGGGTCAGGATTCAACTCCTGGTGCGCGGCATCTGCTGCCTGCGGCCGGGAGTGCCGCAGGTGAGCGAGAACATCGAAGTGACCAGCATCGTGGGGCGGTTTCTGGAGCACAGCCGGGTCTACTACTTTCACAACGGCGGCGAGGAAGAGATTTATATCGGCAGCGCCGACCTGATGTCGCGCAATATCGACCACCGCGTGGAGGTGCTGGCGCCGATTCGCGACCCGGGCCTGGTTCGCTCCATTCGGGACGGCGTGCTGAAGACGTACCTGGCGGACAACGTGAAGGCGCGGCAGATGAACGCTGCCGGCAACTATACTCGCAAAAAGGCGGCCGGCGGCAAAGCGCCCGTCAACAGCCAGGAGTGGTTTCTGGAGCGCCGCAGGGCTCACGGCAGGAAGAAGAGCGGAAGTTAGGGCGAAACGTACGGCAAGATACTCAATCCCGCCGCAAAAAGCCCAGGTCCGCCGCCAGTGTGCACTTTTGAACATACATCCGGAACGATGCGGGTCTAACCTGAGACGATCATGGGCGCGAATCGTCGTTTTTCGCCGCCTTCGAGCTAGAAAGGTCGTACTGTGTCCCTGTTCGAGAATACCCACGTCGCGCTGACGAATGCAGGATGGAGTTATCGGACGAATGAGCGCGGCTGGGTGATTTACCGTAACCCGCAGACCGGCCTTTGGCATACGCGGTCAGAGGCGGCGGCGCTGGCCGAAACAGAGGAAGTATCCTGCGGCCGCCACACTCCCATTTACAGCCAGTCCGTTAATTGAAAGCCGGCGGGGTAGCCTGACCACAGCCGGCGCCGGTCACGGCCGCGGCAGCTTCAAGACCGATAAGGACAAGGGAGCCGATATGAATTCACCATCGCAAGCTAACGTCCGCCACGCCATTCGCCCGCTGAGTGTGTTCAGCTTCTGCGGGCAGTTCATCGCCGCGGCGCGGGACGACCACCGCGCCGCACCCAAGAACCTGCCGCTCTGTCCGGAATGCAAGCGCACCCGCGATGAGGCGGCCCTGCTGTTCGGCGGCAAACGCCGAAGGCTGAATTAGATCGTCGGGCGGCCGGATTCGCTGCGTCGCGACCCGGTGGACGCCGCCCGGCGCCGAAAGCGAAGGGGGCGTTCATGAAAAGGCTGCGCATAGGGATTATCGACATCGTTTCCAGAGGTCCCACCCGGGCTCTATACGCACGCATCATGAACGCCAGCCTGGCCAGCATCATGCCCCAGGTCATTGGGGTCTGGTGCCAAGAGCAGGGACACGAGGTCACTTTCGTCTGCTACACCGGGTTTGAAGACCTGCTGACCGAACTGCCGGATAACGTCGACCTGGTCTTCATCGGAGCGTTCACCGAAGCCGCGCACACGGCGTATGCGTTGAGTAATCTTTTTCGCGCGAGGGGGGCGATCACGGCCATCGGAGGCCCGCACGCCCGCTGCTACCCCGAGGACGCCGCGCGGTACTTCGACTATGTGCTCGGCTTCACCGACAAAGATGTGCTTTGCGATGTGTTGCGGGATTGCTCGCAACATCGCCCCGCGGGCGTTTGCCTTGCGGCCTCCCGCCAGCCCGGAACGCTCCCCGGCGTGCGCGAGCGCTGGCAGTTTATCGACCAGACGCTACGGAAAGCGCCTCTCCTCAAAATGGTTCCCATGCTCGGCAGTATGGGCTGCCCCTATACCTGCGCCTTCTGTATCGATGCCGCGGTTCCCTATCAACCCATGGATTTCGAAGTGCTCCGCGAGGATCTCCGCTTCCTGCGGACCAGGTTCAAGCGGCCCCTGGTAGCCTGGCACGATCCCAATTTCGGAGTGCGCTTCAACGACTATCTGGACATGATCGAGGACGCGGTCCCTCCCGGCAGCATCGACTTCGTGGCCGAAAGCAGTTTGTCGCTGCTTTCCGAGGCGCACCTCAAGCGGCTGAAACGCAATTCATTCAAGGGCGTCCTTCCGGGCATCGAATCCTGGTTCGCGCTGGGCGATAAATCGAAGACCGGCGCGCTGGTCGGGATGGCCAAAGTGCGCCAGGTGTCCGAACACGTCAATCTGATTCTGAGCTACATCCCTTATATCCAGACCAACTTCGTGCTGGGGCTCGACACCGACGAAGGGCCCGACCCTTTTGAACTCACCAAGCGATTCCTGGACATGACTCCGGGCGCCTTTCCGGCCTATTCGCTGCTTTCCGCCTTCGGCCGGGCCGCGCCGCTCAACCTGGATTACCAACGGTCGGGCCGGGTGCTCCCCTTCCCGTTCCACTTCCTCAACAATAACGGCGCCATGAACGTCAGGCCGGCAAACTATTCCTGGCGGAGACTCTACGACCTGGTCCTCGACCTGACCCGCTATTCCTTCTCCACCCGCGCCATCTTTCGCCGCCTGCTGGCAACCGAAGGAGTCACTTCCCGCTGGATGAACGTGGTGCGCGCAGTTTCGACGGAGGGGTTCGGGCGGGCGCGATACCACCGGGAAATTCGCACCCGCCTGGACAGCGACCCTCAATTCCGGCCCTATTTCGAGCAGGAAAGCGGCGCGCTCCCCCAGTTCTACAAAAACATCGTGCGCCAGGATCTCGGACCGTTGATGGAGTGGCTCCCGGAAGACGCTCTTTATCACGATCCCAACGCCTACATGAAGGCCGAACGTTCCAAGGACGTGGTGGCTCTGGTCTGATACAGCTAAGAGGTTAGCCGTTGAGCCGGGTGGTCCTGGGTGGGCCGGCGTGTGGAGGGTTGGCTGCGTCGCGGTCCTTCGCGGGAATCGTTTCCTGGGAGCCACTTGTTGAGCACCGCGGAGAGGTCGTCGAAACGGACGGGTTTGGCGATGTAGTCGTCCATGCCGGCTTCGAGGCAACGCTCGCGGGATCCGGCCATGGCTTCGGCGGTCATGGCGACGATGAGGGAGCTGCCGCCGGGCGGTTCGCGGCGGCGGATCTCGCGCGCCGCCTCGTAGCCGTCCATGTTGGGCATCTGGCAGTCCATGAGGATCAGATCGTAGGGCAGCATCTGAAAAAGTTGGATGGCCTCCCGGCCGTCGGCGGCGACGTCCGCCCGGAGTCCGAGCTTCTCGACCATCCTCACCGCGACCCTTTGGTTGACGGCATTGTCTTCGGCGATCAGGATGCGGATGGTGCGGCCGCCGGGGGCACTGGAAGCTACCGGTTTCAGCGCGGCCCGGCGCGCCGCCGCGGGGGCGAACGGGACGGCGGCCGCGTTGTCGGCGCAGCGCAGCTTGGCCCACGCGTTGGTGATGGTCTGGAGGAGCTGCGAATGGCGAGCCGGTTTCACCAGGTAGGCGTCACACAATACGGCATCCATATCGCCGTGACTTACCGAGGTTAGTATCACGACGACGGTATCCCGGGTGGTGGGATCGTCCTTGATGGCGGCGGCGAGGGTGCCTCCGTCCATACCGGGCATCTGGTAGTCGACGATGGCAATAGAGTACGGATCGCCCTCCAGGCAGGCGGCCTGGAGGAGGCGGAGCGCCTCTTCTCCCGAAGCGCAGTTTCCATCGCGCATGCCCCAGGCGGCGATCTGCCCGTGAAGCACGCGGCGATTCACTTCGTTGTCGTCCACGATGAGCGCACGCGTGCCGCGCAGTTCGTCGATCGACACAGGCGCCGGGTTGGGCTGCGTTTCGAGTTGCAACGGCAGTGTGAACCAGAACGTGGAGCCCTGTGCCATTCGGCTGTTGACGCCGATGCTTCCCCCCATCAGGTTGACCAGCCGTTTGGAGATGGCCAGGCCCAAGCCGGTGCCGCCGTAATTGCGGGTGGTGGAACCGTCCACCTGGCTGAACTGCTCGAACAAGAGGCCGATTTTGTCCTCGGGGATGCCGATGCCCGTATCGGTTACAGAAACCCGCATCTGCGCCTGGCGCCCGGCCTGCCCGTCGCAGCTCACCGATACGACGATGTGGCCACTGGGTGTGAACTTGATGGCGTTGCCGACGAGATTGGTCACCACCTGGCGGATTCGCCCGCCGTCGCCGATAAACTGCCGGGGAATGCCGGGCGGATATTCCAGCAGCAGGTCGAGCGTCTTTTCTTCCGCCTTGACAGCCAGCATCTCGTTGACATCTTCGATCACCAGGCCGAGGTCGAAGACAAAGGATTCGATGCGCAGCTTGCCGGCCTCGATCTTGGAGAAATCGAGGATGTCGTTGATGACGGTAAGCAGGGATTCTCCCGCCCGGCGCGCGGTTTCGGCGTACTCCCGCTGCTCCGGCGTCAGGTCGGTATCGAGTAGCAGCCCGTTCAACCCGATCACGCCATTCATGGGCGTTCGGACTTCGTGGCTCATGTTGGCCAGGAACTCGCTTTTGGCCCGGCTGGCGGACTCGGCGGCCTCCTTGGCGTTCTGAAGCTCCGCCATCACATGCTTTCGATCGTCGATGTCGTGAGCGTTGACCACGATCGCCCGGACGTCCGGGTGATCGAGCAGATTTCGGGCCGTAAAGCCGAGCCATCGCCAGGAGCCGCTCCTATGTAAGTAGAGAAATTCTCCACCCGGGATGTCCGCCGGATTTTCCAGTGTCCGCGCAAGAATATTGCGGGTGGTTTCCAGTTGATCGGCGTGGACGCGGTCGAAGATGCTCCGGCCGGTGAATTCGTCCTCCGGATACCCCATCACACGAAGACTGGACGCCCCGGCATAGCTGACCGTTCCGTTGCGGTCGAGCAGGAAAACGACGTCCAGGCTGTTTTCGACAAGCGCCCGGAACCGCGCCTCGCTGGCGCGCAGCATTTCTTCGGCTCCCTTGCGTTCGCGGATGTCTTCGACGTGGGTAATAAAGTGCGCAGGGGCGCCGTGAGCGTCCTTTACGACCGAGATCTTCAGCCGGACCCAGATGGGGTAGCCGGTCTTATGGACATATCGCTTCTCGAACTCCACCGAGTCGGCCCCGCCGTGCATGAACTGAGACATCGCCTGTCTGGAACGTTCCATGTCCGCCGGGTAGGTGAGTTTCGGCCAGGCTCCTTCCAGTAGCTCGCGCTGGGAATAGCCGAGCATCCGGCTGAGGGCGGTGTTGGCCTGCAGGAAGCGTCCGTCGAGCCCGCACAGGCACATCCCGTAGGGAGCATGTTCAAAGGCGGTCCGAAACCGCTCTTCGCTTTCGCACAGCGACTCGGCGGCCAGCCTGCGATCGCTGTAGACCAACCACAGCACAGCACCTGCCACCAGCAGGTTCAAACCGATGAGATCGAATGCGATCCAACGGCTCCAGAGGATGTTGGCCCGCGCCTGCCGATGGGAAACCGCCAGAGCTTCCCGCTCCCGTTGGGACACGCGTTTGGCCGATCGATCCACTTCTTCCAGAATCGGCAGCATTGTGTCCCGCAAAATCGTGTGGGCCTCATCGAACCGATTCGCAGCGGCGAGTGCCAGGTAATCGCGATCGTTCCTCATCCAATTGGACGCCCCGAGGTCAATAGCTTCAAGGGCTTTTCTCGCCGTTTCATCGGAAACCATGCGGCGCAGCTCGCCGGTAAGCTGCCTGACCTTTTGTCCGGCTGTTTCCGATTTTCGAATGCTATCGCCATAGGCTGCCGGGACGTGGCAGGCCGAGCACGCCACCTCGCGCCCGCTGTGCGCCTGGCTGTTGGCACCCGAGTGGCGCTCCATTTCCAGTATGGTGTAGGCCATTTGTTCGCGCACGGATTCGTCTTTCAGATCCTGGAAAGCCGCCTGCGCCGCGCCCAGAAGCTCGAGCTTCTTGGCCGTGCTGTTTATGGCCGAATCCAAGGAGTTTCCCAGGGTAGTTACGGCCCGCAGATAGCTAATGCCCAGCACCAGCACAGACAACACGAGAGCTGCCAGACCGGTCGCCAGTTTGTGCCGAACTGTGAGTCGATTCACGGGCTTCTCTTGCATTTTCGCGGACGCCAGTGCAGGAGCCAGTCGAGCATTCTGGCCTCCATTCGAGGGCATTGGTTCCGCAACTCCGCTCGGCGGGCCTTCCAACCTCCTATTGATTCCTGCACTCGGTATTTCCGATATCAAGGGCTCTATTTCACATATCGGCGTACCCCCACTCTTTCTAGAGTCGCTATGATCGGAGCGTTCTGCAGGATTGGTGGGACGTCGCCGGGACCGGCTCTTTCCCGGAAAAAATCGGAGGCCCGACTCTGGCAATGCGCGAGCGGGAGGCGTGCGGCTCCTACCGCGGATTGGTCAGACGGCCGATGAAGAAGGCCACTCCGGTGCCCGTGTCGCGGATCAGGAAGAGGAACGGGTGATCGGCGCGGAACACCACGGGCTGTTCGGGCATGCGCATGGCCAGGGAGTGCATGGTAACGCCGGTGGCGGCGGCGGCTTCGGTTCCCCGCTCGGCAACATCCACGAAAGCCTTGTGGACGACGGCGGAAATCGCCAGGCGGCGTTGCGGGTCGATACCCGAAAAATCGGCGCGGTCGCTGAACGCCGCAGGCATGCCCATGGTGGAGAGCGTCTGCCGCAGGGAAAATCCCGATTCGGCGCGGAACTTCGGCAGGCTCACTTCCACATTCCGAACGGTGAGGCTGCCGAGCCAGCCTTTCAGGTTTTCCGATGTCAGGGATTTCTCCAGGCTGGGAAGGCCGGCGGGGGTCTTCGGTAGCAGGACGTCGAAAGCGATTCCGGTGCCGGCGTAGCGCATCTCGAGGATCTGGGCGGAAGGCGTTTCCCCGTAGCCGAAGTGCGCGGTCTGGTTCATGAAGTTGGCCTCGGTGGTGCCGCCATCGGGCAGGGTGAAGGGCGCGGGCTGGGTGCGCGAGGTGGAGAACGGGTCCTGCCACTGGCCGTAGAAGTAGATCGCGCTGGTGAGGACCAGCCGGGTCTGGGCATTGAGCGAACCGGCCGGGAGCAGGTCCTTGATCTTCTCCTTGGTTTGCTCTTCGGTCCAGCGGTTGATCCGGGACCGGGCGGCCTCGGGATTGGCGATGAAATCGAGCGGGTTGAACGGGGCGTGGTAATCGTTGGCGAGCGTGCTCTCGAAGGCCGGTTGGATGGCGAAGCCTTTTTGCACCCAGAGTCCGTTGGCGGTGTGGAGTTCGTTGCCTCCGCCGTTGCCGGCCTTGGCGAGGCCGTCGAGCAGGGCTCCCAGGGCGGCATCGTAGGTGGAGTCGTAATGAAGTTCGAGAACGGACTGGATTTCCTCGGCGGTCCGGCCGCGGGCGCCGCCCAGGGCCATGGAAAGCGCCGTGGCGATGTTGAAGGGGGAGAGGATCAGGTTCCCATCGCCTCCCGTGAATTGTTTGTAGCAGGCGATGGTGAAGGCGTTCATGGAGGGCATTATATGGGAATCCGCGGCCGGCAGGGCGGCGGCGACCAGGATGGGCAGAAGCAGGCGTTTCATGGGGCCTCCTCTTCATAATGCCGCGATGGCGGCGATCCTTTCAGGGAAGGCCCGGGCCGGTTCAGCGAGCGGCGCGGACGCCGCGGGAGACTCCCATCTCCCGCAGAACGCGCCGTATCGCCGCGAGCAGGGCGTCTATGTCGGTAGGCGACAACCGCCCGATGGTTCCGATGCGAAAGCAAGCCTCCGACGTCAGCTTGCCGGGATAGATGATGAATCCCGATTCGCTCAGCCGCCCATAGAAGTCGTCGAATTGAAACCGCGGGTGCTCCGGATAGCGAAACGCAGTGATGATGTAGCTTTGATCCTCCGGCGCCAGGTATGTCTGGAAGCCCAATTTGGCCATGCCGCGCACCAGCACCGCGTGATTCGTCCGATACCGCGCCGCGCGGCCGGCCACGCCGCCCTCGGCTTCCAGTTCGTGCAGAGCTTGACGGAACGCCAGCAAAGCATGTGTCGGCGGAGTGAAACGGAACTGGCCGTCGGATTCGAATCCGGCCCACTGCGCGTGCAGATCCAGGCTCAGTGTGCGCGCCTGGCCTTTCGCTTCGAGGATACGCCCGCGCCGCGCCAGCACGAACCCGAAGCCGGGAACGCCTTCGATACACTTGTTGGCGGAAGAAATCAGGAAATCGATGCGGGCCGCGGCGAGATTCAGGGGGATGGCGCCGAAACTGCTCATGGCATCGACGATGTAGACCGCGTCCGCCTGTTTCACCACCGCGCCAATCGCTTCGACCGGGTTGAGAAGGCCGGTGGTGGTTTCGCAATGAACTACCGCCACGTGCGTGATGCCGCGCGGCGGCGCCAAACGCTCCGCCACGGCTTCGGGCGAAATCTTACGGTTCTCCGGCGTGTCCAGCGTTTCGGTCTCAATCCCGTGGATTCGCGTCATCTGCGCCATGCGGCGCCCATACGCTCCGTTCACCAGGACCAGCAGTTTGCCATTGCGCGGAATCGCCGAAGAGATCACCGATTCGATGGCAAAAGTGCCGCTGCCCTGCATCGGAACGCACTCATATTGGTCCGCGGGATTGGGGAACGGCGCCCCGCCGATTGCGAGCAGCCGCTCGCGAATCTCGCGCACCGTTTGCAGAAAGTCCCGGTCGCGCGAGCCCGCGTCGCGCAACATCGCTCCCTTTACCGTCGCACTGGTGGTGAGCGGTCCGGGCGTGAATAGTAATTTAGCGGTCGGCATGGAACAGGTCCTCATCATGTTGGCGGTATTTCGACGGCGCGGCGGCACCGGCCGGCCGAATGCGATCGATCCTCATGTTCCGCCCTTCCGCGCTCAAGCGGCCCTACTCTGGTGATTCAGATAGCCGGCGCCGGCAATGCTCGAAAGCGCAGCCACGACGGCCAAAGCGGCAAAACCGCCCCTCCAGCCCCACCTCACCGACACGCTGGCGAAGCTGCTTCCGGCAAGAACTCCTCCCAGGTACCCGGTGGCGTCAATCAGCCCCGATGCGGTCGCGCTGCCCTGTTTTCCTCCGAAGTCGAGCGAGATTGCGCCCGCCAGGTAGGAGTACGGCCCGGTCATGGCGAAAGCGACCAGCGTGACCAGGACAACGGGCACCAGCTTCGAACTTCCGAAACGGCCGAACGCCAGCAGGAAAAGCAACACCGCGGCCAGCAGCATGCCGCAAGAAATGATAGCGGCTCGTCCGCCCTTGCCGAGGCGGTCGCCGAGGACGCCCGCCACCAGCACCGAGATTCCGCCAAACAGCGGAAACAGGGCGCTCTTTTGCGCCGCATCCGCCACGGTGAGCCCCACCGATTGCGTGAAGTAGGTGGGCGTCCATAGATTGAAGGTCTCGCGCAAAATGGTGATGCCGCAGGAAATCAGGCACACCAACCAGAATACGCGGCTGCGCCCAAACGTCCCCAGCAGCGAGCGCAGACTTTCGGGCGTATGTTTCTCGCCCTCGGAGTGGAACAGGTTCGCCGGATTGGCCGGAGGCTCGGGGTAGCCGATTTCCTCCGGCGTTTCCCGCAGCAGAAGGAGACTCGCCAGCAACAGCAGGCCGAGAGTTGCCGCGGCCACGCAGAAGACGCCGCGCCAGCCCAGCCCCGCTCCGATCAGCCAGGACATGAACTCACGCGAGGCAGCGTCGCCAAACAGAAAACTCAGGCTGAGAATGCCCATCACGGTCCCGTAAGAAGAGTAAGAGAACCATCGCGACGCGATCTTGACCATTCCGGCCCAGCCCATCGACTGAGCCAGCCGGTTACCCATCCATACAAAGGTAAACAGCGGAATGCCGCCGGCGAGACCGAACCAAACCGTAAACAGAATGGACCCGGCCATTCCGAACAGAAAGTTGCGCCGGCCGCCAAGGAAATCGGCCAGCCACCCGCTGGGAAACTTACCGACGGCGTAGGCCAGAACCCCCAGAGACGCGATCATGCCCAAACGAATCCTGGCATCGTCCGGCGCAATGCCTCGCTTTCCCATCTCGGCAATCAGCAGCGGCAACGCGACCGCGAGGTCCGAGCGGCAGAGATAATACCCCGCGTAGCCGGCCACCATCAGCACAACCGTGAGCGCGCGCCATTTCCGGAACCGGGCGCGAGGCACTGTCTCGATTGGCGACGGGAGATTTCGCACTGGGCTCGAGCTGGATCGCAACGGCCAGCATAACTGACTGCGTTACGTCCCTTGATGACAATTCGATGTCGGATTCGGCTGAATTGTAATTCAATGGAACTGCTCATCTGTAACTATTGCGTGAGCGTACTGTCACCTGGACGAAATCGCTCAAATAGTATGCTGCCGGGGAAGGGGTTTCATCGGCGTTCCGGGCCAGTACGGTCCCACCCGAGCCGGTTCGTGCGCCGTTCCTACTAAATAGCTTTTTGAGGAGGTTCGTGTTGGAGCTTAACAGACTTACTATTCGCAGATACATGGTTGGATTCGCGGTACTCTGTCTCGCCGCATCGACGGTGGTACGCGCTCAGTCGACTTACGGGACCATCAACGGCAGCGTCACCGACCCGTCGTCCGCCGCGGTTCGCGGGGCGAGGATCGAGATTACCAATCAGGAGACGCAGGTCAAGCACAGTTTGCTGACGAATGCCGAAGGCGCCTACCGGTTCGTGAACCTCGACCCCGGCATTTACACCGTGGCAGCCAGCGCTCCGGGTTTCTCCGTAACGGAACAAAAAGACGTGAACCTGCTGGCGCGCGAAGAGCTTCCGGTCAACTTACAATTGGCGGTCGCGAGCGCCGCGGCCACCACCGTGGAGGTAACCGGGACGCCCGTCCTTGCCGAAGAGCTGACCCAGTCGGATTCCAAGTCGGGCGACGCCATCAACGATCTGGCGTTGAATTTCCGCGCGACGGCAAATCCCAGCCCGATCGGGGTCGCGGATCTTGCGCCTGGGGTTCAGTCCGATAGCGGCGGCAATATTACCATCTCGGGCCAGTTGCCCACGGCGACGTCGTTCTCTCTGGACGGCATATCCACGCAGCTTCCGCGTTACGGCGGCCCCACGCACGACCTGTTTCCCTCGGTGGAAGGCATCGCCGAGTTTCGCGTCGATACGGCCGGCAACAGCGCGGAGTTCTCTCAGGCGAGCGATATCATGGTCATCAGCAAGAGCGGCACCAACGATTTTCATGGCGGCGCTTTCTGGTACTTTCAGCAAAAGGACTGGAATTCGGCGGACCAGATCAGCGGCATCGTTCCGGAAGGGAACGCCAATACCTTCGGCACGTCGATCGGCGGCCCGGTTCTGCTGCCCCATATTTACGACGGCAAGAACAAGACGTTCTTCTACTTCGACTATGAGGGCGTGCGGCTCGACTCCAACACACTCATCTCGACCAATACCGCGCCGACGGCTTGGGTGAATGGAGACTTCAGCGGCGCGGGCGCCATCGTTGACGGTTTGAACGGCCAGCCGCTTCCGGGCAACAAAATTCCCGCTTCTCAGATCAACGCTGTCTCCACCAAGCTCATTCCGTCCGTGTTTCCAACCGCGACAAACGGCGAAACCGCCTTGACGTCCCCCAACCTTGTGACCTCGTTCCCGGGAACTTACAGCAACGACGGCTTCGATGGGCGCATGGATCATAACTTCAGCGCCAATCACCGCGCGTGGGTCCGCGTCACCCAGAAAACCATCGCCTCCATTGGGACCGATGCCGCGATCGGCGCCGGCGGATCGGGAGATACCACCTACAACCCCCTGATGGGCTCGTTTGCAACCGACTCCGACCTCACCAATATCGCCGCTTCTTATAACTGGATCATAAAACCGACGCTGATCAACGAGCTTCGTTTCGGATTTACCCGCGCCAATTTCACTTTCGGCTACCCGGAAGCGGCCGAGGGCGAATCGATCGTTCAAAATGCCGGAATCGAAGGGCTGCCGGGGCTGCCGAAAAATGGCCTGGGAGGCATCCCGGTGTTCTACATTGGCGACCTCATGGGAGGCGAAACCAACCCGTACGGGCATCCGCGCGTCAACAAGAACGCCACCGTCGAGATCGGCGATAATCTGTCGTGGATACGCGGTCCGCACACGATAAAGGCCGGCGTGGAAGGGCGGCGTCTCAGCTATCAGGACAATATCACCTTCAACCTGGGCGACGAGTACGGCGATTACTTCTACAATGGAAGCGACGCACAGGGGTTTGCAACCTTCCTGCAGGGTAGAATCGACGATGCCGAGCAGGCGCAGAACGGGCCCGACGGCAAGCCATACGGCTATCACTATGGCGGTTTTGGGCAGGACGAGTGGCGCCTTCGCCCCAATTTTACCTTGACCGTCGGCCTGAGGTACGAAGTCAACACGCCTTTCAACGACAGCACTCACCAACTCGGCAACTTCGACACCAGTTATCCAGGCGGACGGCTGGTGATCCAAAACGAAGAGACGGGCCTGATCAACCCGTTATGGCGGGGAGCGGTCGGCAATACGCCGTTCGTGACTGCCAGCCAGTTAGGCTGGCCCGATACCCTTCGCGCAACGTACTGGGGTAACATTCAACCGCGCCTCGGCCTGGCGTGGAGTCCCGAACGCAAGACTTCTATCCGTGCGTCCATGGGATTGTATTCGGTCCCGGTTCTGGGCGCTGTGCTCTACTCGGAGCTGGGCGTGGATACCAGCTACTTCGCCGACTACGGCACCACGTATTTTCCCGATGCGTTTCCGAGCGGCGTCGGCAGCGCTCCGGCTTACCCCGGGTACCGCCGCGCCAATCAGTACAACCTGCGGGACCCCCGGGTGATCCAGTGGAACTTCTCGATCGATCACGATCTTGGATGGAATACGCTGGTCCGCGCCAGTTATACCGGCTCGCATACGTATAACCTGATTTATAGCCCGGATCTCAACCAGGTCGCGCCGAATACGATCGGCTACGCCGCGCTGGTCGCCACGCCGGCCCTGCGGCAGCAAAACCTGAAGTACCCGAATTTCCGGGAGGTGCTCACTCGCGCCAACGGCCCGAGCGCGAAATACGATGCGTTGTCGTTGGAAGCCAATCACCGCTTCGCCCACGATCTGACATTCTCCAACAGTTACACCTGGGCAAAGAGCATCACCAATGCCCTTGGCGTGGCTCCCTCGTCGGCGATTCCTACCGGGGGCCAGGGCGATAACGGCGACAACGTGAATAACATCTATAACATCGCCGCCGATTCCGGGAATGCGTACTATCTGCCGCGGCAGCGGTTCGTCAGCACTTTGGTGTACGATCTGCCCCTTGGCCTCGGCAAGAAGTACTTGGCCAGCGTCAGCCGTGCCGCCAACGCCGCGGTCGGGGGATGGCGAGTGACCGGAATCACTCTGGTGCAGACCGGACCGTGGCTCACGCCCTACTTCCCCAGCAGCCTCTCCGATCCGTCCGGGACCTTCCCGACCTCGCGGTCCGTGAGCCAGCAGCGGCCCGACTGTGTGTCGGGGCGGAGCGGCTATTTGTCGAACCCGACGACCGCCGATTATTTCAATGCGAGTGCCTTCTCGGTTCCCGCCAGCGACATCGGCCGATTCGGCAACTGCGGCGTCGGAATCCTGCAGGGGCCGGGAACAGCCGTGTTCTCGGCTTCGGTTGGCAAAACGTTCGCCATTTCGGAAAGGTTTGGCCTCCGCTATGAGGCGCAATTCGCCAACCTGTTCAACATCCTCAACAAGGCGGCCCCGAATATGGACGTCGCCAGCAGTTCTTTCGGCCTCATCAGCCAAAGCCAGCTCGTCCAGCAAGCCGGGCCTCGCTCGATTCAAATGATGTTGCGGTTTCAGTTCTAGCGGAATTGTCCTCTTCGCGCCGCGGCCGCCGCTCGGGTTTTCGCCCGCTGCGGCCGCGGCGTTTTGTTGTCTTACGATCATTCCAGCGCCTAGGGTCGCGACATCCGTTTCCCGCTGGGAGCTATACTTCCAACATGGCAATGGAGCGTCGAAATCTACTGCAGGCAATCGGAACAGCGGGTCTGTTAGGCCTCGCCAACCCGCGAGAACAAAAGGCCCAGGAGCAAGCGGCCCGCGCCACCCGCGCCCTGCCGGTTCCGAAGATCAAGGATATCAGCGTGATTGAGTGCCAGCCCGCCGGCGTGCGGTTGACCGTGGTCAAGATTACCACCGACCAGGATGGCCTCTACGGTTACGGTTGCGCCACCTTCACGCAGCGCGCCGACCTGGTGAAGCCGGCCGTCGAACGGTACCTGAAGCCGTTCCTTCTAGGCAAAACCACCGACCGGATCGAGGATATCTGGCAGTCCTGCTACGACAGCTCTTACTGGAAGAACGGCCCGGTGCTGAACAACGCCATCAGCGGCGTGGACCAGGCTCTGTGGGACATCAAGGGCCGCCAGGCGGGCATGCCCGTCTACCAGCTTGTCGGGGGCAAGTGCCGCGAGGCGGTGGATTGCTACACTCATGCCTCCGGCGCGGAACCCGAGAACACGATCGAGGCGGCGAAGCGCTTTATGGCGCAGGGTTTCCGCTATGTCCGCGTGCAGGTGGGCGTGCCCGGCATGGAAGGCTACGGCAGCCCCGCCGGCGGCAGCCCCATCAAGGCGCTGCACGACAAACCGGTTTTCGAGCCGGCCTATTACATCCGGCGGGCGCTGAAACTGTTCGAACTCTGCCGTAAGGAACTGGGCGACGAAATCGAATTGCTGCACGACGTTCATGAGCGCGTCTCGCCGAACCAGGCGGTGCAATTCCTGAAGGACGTGGAAAAATTCAAAATGTTCTACATGGAAGACGCGCTGTCGCCCGAAGATATCGCGTATTTCCGGCAGATCCGCTCCCAATGCGCCACGCCGATCGCCATGGGCGAGCTGTTCAACAACCCGCACGAGTGGCAGCCGTTGATCGCCGAACGGTTGATCGATTACATCCGCGTACACGTTACCCAGGCGGGCGGGTTCACGCCGTCCCGCAAGATCGCGATTCTGGCCGAAAATTTCGGTGTCAAGACGGCCTGGCACGGCCCCGGCGACGTTTCTCCCATCGGCCATATGGCGAACGTGACCCTCGACCTGGTGAGCTACAACTTCGGAATTCAGGAATACTCCGCTTTCAACCAGCGCACGCAGGAGATTTTCCAGGGCTGTCCGGTGATGAAAGACGGCTACCTTTGGGCCAACGAGAAGCCGGGTTGGGGCATCGAGGTGGACGAGAAAGCCGCGGCGAAAGCGCCGTTCACCCAGAGCCGCAACAACCTGAACGGAGGATGGGGCGAGGTCCGAAGGCGCGATGGCACGGTGATCAAGCAGTAACTTTACCTTGCGGTCCCGACCGAACTCACAGTAAACTCCCGCTAGGGGGACAATTTGCCTGGCCGGGCGCCACGAAGATGAAAAGGGCCCTACACGTGCTCCATAATGATCGATTCGACTGAACTAGCGGCAGTCGTGCCGCGGATTAAGGTGTTTGCGAATGCAGCTCCGGATCGGTTACGAGCTGATATACAGTTTTCTACAACCCACGCCGATTATCCTTGTTGTGAACGTCCACGATTCACGCGCTTCGGATCTCGTCGTCCCTGATCGGCTCACCACCGAGCCATCCATCCCGATTAGCGGCTATCGCGATGGCTTCGGAAACCAGTGCCACCGCGTCCTCGCGCCCGCCGGCCGCCTCCGCCTTGCCGCCGATGGGGTAATTAGAGATAGCGGCCAACCGGATCGGGTTGCGGCCGCCGCCGGGCAGGACTCCGTGCAGGATTTGCCCGAAGAAACCCTCGTGTTCCTGTTGGGCAGCCGCTATTGCGAGACCGATCTGCTGTCTCAGACGGCATGGCAACTGTTCGGCGGCATGGCTCCAGGGTACCCGCGCGTACAGGCCATCTGCGATTGCGTTCATAACCATATTGCCTTCGACTACCAGAACGCCCGCTCGACCCGCACTGCCGCGCAGGCTTTCGACGAACGAACCGGCGTTTGCCGCGACTATGCACATCTGGCGATCGCCTTCTGCCGATGCATGAACATTCCGGCGCGATACTGCACCGGCTACCTGGGCGACGTCGGAACGGCGCCTCCTTACCCGCCGGGCGATTTCGCGGCGTGGTTCGAGGCCTGGATCGGCGGCCGTTGGCACATATTCGACCCTCGGAACAATGTGCCGCGCGCGAGCCGCATCCTGATGGCGCGAGGACGCGATGCGTCCGACGTCGCCATCGCCACTACGTTCGGACCCAACACGCTCGAGAGTTTCAGGGTCTGGACCGATGAGATACCCGGAACAGCCGACTGATGTCTTTGCTCACGGTTTACCACTCTACCGTCTATCGCTACCGGGAGCCCGTCGGCCTGGGCGAGCATCGGATGATGTTCCGCCCTAGGGAGAGTCACGACCTGCGGTTGATCCGAACCAACCTTGCCATCACGCCGCAACCCGCCAGGTTGCGCTGGCTGCACGATCCGTTCGATAACTCCGTCGCGGTTGCCACTTTTGAGGGGACCACGTCCGAACTCCGCTTCGAAAGCACCGTGACGCTGGAACATTTCGAGAACTCCATGCCGGACTATCCGCTCGAAGAGTATGCGCGGACGTATCCTTTTCGCTATGCCGATGAGGACTTTCCCAATCTCTCGCTCGCCCTGACTCACCACCTCTCGGACGAGAGCGTATCCACGTGGGCATTGCAGTTTCTGGATCCAGCGGATACTACCGATACGATGAAAATACTGCGGGCCATGACCCGCGGCATTCGCAAAGAGTTCACCTACACCCGCCGCCTGGCGAAAGGCGTGCAGACTCCCGAGGAGACGCTGCGGACACGGCGGGGCAGTTGCCGGGATTTCGCGGTCATGATGATGGAAGCGGCCAGGTCGCTGGGCATCGCCGCGCGGTTTGTCAGCGGATATATCTTCGTACCCAGCAGTTCGGGCCTCGCGGGCGGCGGAAACACACATGCATGGGTGCAGGCGTATCTGCCCGGCGCCGGCTGGATCGACTTCGACCCTACCAACAGCATCGTCGGCAACCGCAATCTTATTCGCGTCGCCGTTGCGTGGGCGCCCGAGCATGTGCTGCCCTTGTGGGGCACCTACGAAGGTTCCGCGGCAGCTTTCCTCGGGATGGACGTCACCGTAACCGTCACCGAAGTGGAACCGTGACGATCGCCTGCAGGGCTGGGTGGGTCGACCAGGGGACTGCTAGCATAGTCTGTTGATCTCCGTCATCATCGTGAACTGGAACCGGAAGGAGCTGTTGCGGGCCTGCCTGCGGTCCCTGGCCGGACAGGCCGGCGTGGATTTCGAGACCATTGTGGTGGACAACGGATCGGCTGACGGCTCGGCGGAACTGGCGGAAGCCGAATTCGGGGCGCGCGTGATCCGCAACCCGGACAACCGCGGCTACTGCGCCGCCAACAACCAGGGCATAGCGCTGGCCCGCGGCGAATTCATCGCCCTTCTCAATAACGACGCCGAAGCGGGGCCGGGATGGCTGGCCGCGCTCGAGCGCGCCTGTTCCAAACGCCGGGAGATCGGCATGGCGGCCAGCAAGATTCTGGTGTGGGAGGAGCCGCGGCGCATCGATAAAGCCGGGCACCTGATCTTCCCCGACGGACAGAACCGGGGGCGCGGCGCCGGCGCGCTGGACCGCGGGCAGTTCGACCGGGAAGAAGAAGTGCTGTGGCCCGACGGCTGCGCGGCCCTCTACCGCAAGGAAATGCTGGAGCAGATCGGCGGCTTCGACGAGGATTTCTTCGCCTACGGAGACGACGCCGAACTGGGGCTGCGCGCGCGCATCGCCGGGTGGCGCTGCTTATACACGCCCGAAGCAGTGGTGCGGCACCATCGCAGCGCGACGCTCGGCAAGGGTTCGGCCCGGCGGCTGGAGCTGATCGAGCGCAACCGTCTGCTGCTGGCGATAAAGCTGTTTCCCTGGAGCCTGCTGTGGCTCAACCCGGTATTTTTCCTGGTACGCCTGGGGGCCGGCATGGCGGCGGCTCGCCGCGGCTCGGGCGACACGGCGCACTTTCCCGGCTGGCGCGGCAAGTGGACCATGGCATGCGCCCTCGTGCGCGGCGACGTGGCGGCGATGCTCCTCGCGCCCCGCATGTTGCGAAAACGCGCCGCCATCGGGCGCATCCGCCGGCTCAGTCCGGCGCAATTGCGCGGCTTGCTGTGGGCCCACCGCCTCCCTTTGAGGGAAGTGGCATGAGCACCTGCATTCTGTGCGGCTCGCCCGAAGCTTCCGAACTGTTTCGGTCGTCGGACCGGCTCTACCGGACCACCGAAGAAGAGTTTGCGGTGGTGCGCTGCGCCGGTTGCGGCCTGCCGCGGCTCGATCCGCAACCGGCGCTCGCGGAGTTGGGGCGCTATTATCCCGGCAACTACTGGTTCGCGCCCGACCGGACCGCCGCCAGCCGCCTGGAAGAGTTCTACCGGCGCACGGTGCTGCGCGATCACGTGAACTTCGTGTCGAGGGCGATGGCCGAAAGCCGCTCCCGCGGTCCGCTGCTGGACGTGGGCGCTGGCGGAGGCTTGTTCTTGGGCATGATGCGGCAGCGGGGTTTTCGCGTGGCCGCGCTCGATAACTCGGCCCAAGCCGCGGCCGTCGCCTGGAAGCGCCAGCAGGTACCTTCAGTCTGCGGGCTCTTGGAGAATGCGCCGCTGCGGGCCGGCCATTTCGGTTGCGTCACCATGTTCCACGTGCTGGAACATCTTTACGATCCGGGCGCGTATCTCACCGCGGCGCGCGAGTTGCTCGAAGCCGAAGGCCGGCTGGTGGTGCAGGTTCCCAACAGCGCCTGCTGGCAGTTCCGGCTGCTGGGGAAACGGTGGAATGGCGTGGATATACCGCGGCACCTGGTGGATTTCCGCGCGCGGGATATTCTGCGATTGATCGAATCCCGCGGATTCGCGGTAGTGCGGCGCAAGTTCTTTTCGCTGCGCGACAATCCCGCCGGGCTGGCCAGCAGCGTCGCGCCGGGGCTCGATCCGATGGCGCGGCGCGTGCGTGGCGTGCGCGAAAGCGGCGGGATGCGGCTGGCCAAGGATCTGGCTTACTTCGCTCTGATGGCGGCGTCGGTGCCGTTTGCCATCGCCGAAGCGGCATGCGGGGCCGGATCGACGGTGACGATCGAGGCGCGAAAGCAGTGAGCTACACCAGCCTGGCCTATCGCCTTCCAAAGTGGTTGCGCCGCCACGTGCTTTATTTCGAAGCGCTGATCGAAGAATCGGTGTCGAGCTTCGCCGCGGAGCTGCCCGAAAACGCGCGCGTGCTCGATGCCGGCGCCGGCGAGGGCCAATACGCGAGCCGGTTCCACCGCCAGCGCTATGTGGGCGTGGACCTGGCGGTGGGCGACGCAGGTTGGGATTACAGCCGGCTGGACGTGGTGGCCGACCTCACGGCGCTGCCTTTCCGCGCGGGCGTCTTCGACGCGGCCCTGCATATTGTCACCATTGAGCACCTGCCCGAGCCCGGCCTGGCGCTGCGGGAGATCGCTCGCACGCTTCAACCCGGCGCGACTCTGTTAATTGCCGCTCCCCAGGATTGGGAGGTTCACCAGGCGCCGCACGATTACTTCCGCTACACGCGGCATGGGTTGACCTACCTGCTCGAAACCGCGGGTCTTGAAATCGTCGCGCTCGAACCCGCCGGCGGCTATTTCCGGCTGCTGGCGCGGCGGCTGCTTAACGGACTGCAATTCTTCACCGGCGGCGTGCGCTGGCTCGGCTTTCTACCCGCCGCCCTGCTGCTGGTGCCGCCGGCGCTGGTTCTGCCGTTGCTCGATTTTCTGGACCCGGACCGCAACTTCACGCTGGGGTATATCTGCATGGCGAGAAAGGGGCGGTGAGGGGTTGTTTATTTCGGGCATCTATATACCTGACACAACCACAGAGGAAGCATTGGGATCGGAAAAGGTGTAAGCTCTGGCCATGACGCCGTTTGAGAAGGCGCAACAAGGAAAGATGGCGATAATTGAGGCGATGCTGGACCTGCTGGGGCGGGAGTCCCCCAACTGGGTTTGGCACAAGGCTCTTGTCGAGGAGCTTGGCCTTGAATCCGAGTACAAAGGAGGGCAGCGGAACTACGTCACTGCCTCGTTGCTAGACGAACTGGAACGTGCTGGGAAGTTAATCAAGAATCAAGAGCATGTCGGTGGGCCGATGCGCTACCGACTCACCGGGTAGCGTGGTTGCCCCAAGTACATAAATGCCCTATTTCGGGTGGCGAGTGATGTCTTGCTGTAGGTGTTGTCTTGAATGAGGAAGTAGAAACGCCAGTCCTTCGTCACCCGCGCCTGCCACCGATCCTTACTTTCATCGTATTTCTTGGCGCGAAGTGAAGGATGGCGGAGGTTCTGGAGCAGGAGCAACGACTGTTTGCCAAACGACGTCTGGATATTTTTGGGCGCTTTGCTGTAAGCCCGCGCGAAATGGGAGGTCCAGCGGAGCCTCATTTGGCCCGGCGTTTTGTTTTCCCGGCGGATAGCCTGGCGGCTTCTCTATCGAGGGCGGCGATGAATTCGCCGTGGTCTGAAAACGCTTTCGATACGCGCCCGGCTTTGATGTCGGCGTCAGCCTTGGCCAGCCTGGCATCGATGACCCGGCGCTGCGCGGGCGTGTACTCGTCGTCGGAGGTGGGAACTGCGGTATCGTCGAGCGCTAACTTCGGAGTCATCACGATCTTGCCACGAAGGAAGGTGAAGTTCACCAGGTCACCCTTGGCGAGGCCAGCCCGCCGCCGGACGGCGGTCGGGATGGTTACCTGGCCTCTGCTTTGGATTCTGCCCGTGGTGTTCATGGAATCTACCGGTCAATTTCAGGACGTCGGGATCCTTGCCTTGCCGCCGTTAGCATAGCAGACGCTCGGGGTTGTCAAGCCGGCGTGCAGCCGGTGAGCGGCCCGGTTTTGACCTCGCAAGCTGCGATGTCAGAACCACGAGGTGTTGGTCTGGCGCGGCAAGGAGGCCGAGATGAATCGCCGAACTCCTGCTATGGTGGAATTTGGGTTGAGGCGAGTTTTCTCTCGCCTGCGCTCGGCCGGGACCGATTGGACAATCGTTCGGCAGGTTACCAACCTGCCCCACACCGCCGCCGACGGAGACAATGGACGGAGTCATCGTAATCGACAAACCCGAGGGATGGACCTCGCACGACGTAGTCGCCCGGGCGCGGCGCATTCTCAAAACGAAGCGAATCGGGCACCTGGGCACGCTCGACCCGATCGCCACGGGGGTGTTGCCGCTGGTGATCGAGCGCGCCACGCGCCTCGCGCAGTTCTACACTCGCAGCGATAAGGTTTATGAAGGCGTGGTGCGATTCGGATGGTCCACGGATAGCTACGATCGCGCCGGCGTGCCCACCAGCGAACGGACCGAGCCGAGAATCGACGCTGCCGCGCTGGAGGCGGAAGTGGAGAGATTCCGCGGCGAGTTTCGCCAGGCGCCGCCGCCGGTTTCCGCCAAGAAGGTGAACGGCCAGCGCGCCTATGAGCTGGCCCGGCGGTCGGTCGCGGTGGAGCTGGAACCCGTGCCGGTACACGTCTACGAGCTGACGGTGCTGGGGATCGAAGGGTCCTTGGTGACGCTGCGCGCGCACTGCTCGGGAGGCACCTATATCCGCTCGATCGCCCACGAACTGGGCTGTGCGATGGGCTGCGGCGCGCACATCGAGCGATTGCGGCGCCTCTCCAGCGGGGAGTTCGGCATCGAACAGGCGCGGACCCTGGCGCAACTGGAAGCCCTGGCGGCCGATGAGCGCCTGGTGGACGCGCTGGTGCCGGCGGGCCAACTGCTTCCCGGCTTTCCCAGCGTGTACGTGGACGATTCGGTAACCGCGCAGATTCGCCACGGGCGCAACTTTCCGGCCTCTCCGTTTCGTTCGCCGGCGGCCTCGCGTTATGTGAAAGCCGTCACCCGCGACGGCGAACTGGTTGCCATCGGCGAGTGCGTGCTGCCGAATCTCTATCATCCGGCGGTGGTTTTATGAGCCATCCGCCGCGTGCCGCCCGCCCGGTAGCCTGATAAAATGAAAGTGTCTCGATGTTCAAACGCTTCATCTTGTGGGATTTCCCCCGTGCCAGTTGGCAATATGACGTCATGGTGGGGATTATCGTCGCATTCATTTTCCTGACGCCGCGCGCCTGGTTTCGCGATCAGCCCAAGCCGAGCAACATCGCCATGCTGCCGTCCGGCAACGGCGGTTCCTCTTTTTTTATCGATAGCGAGCTTCTTTCCGGCGTGCCGCGGGAGCGGCAGATTTCAAGGCTGACGGAACTGTTGCAGAGGCGGAGCGGCAGCCACCGTGTGAATATCGTTCGCGTGGAGCCCATTTTGAACGCGGAAGGCGAACTGGAAGGATACATGGCTTTCGCGCGGCCGTGAGCCAGCCCCGTTAGGACTGTCATGCCGCCGTTTCGAACCATTCTCGTGCTGTCGGTCACGCTCTTGTCCGGGTCCATCGGATTTGCGGCGGACGATTTGCTCCGTTCTACGTTCACGAGAATGGACCAGGCGGCCGGCACGTTCAAAGGCATGACCGCGGATGTAACCCAGGTCTCCCATACCGCCGCCATAAATGATGACGAGACCGACTCCGGCACCATCGCGATACGGCGTACGAAACCGCACTCCATGGAACTGCTGATGCACTTCAAGCAACCCGACGAAAAGATCGTCCATTTTAAGGAGAGGCAGGCGGAGATCTACATTCCCAAGTCGAATAGCGCGCAGATATACGAACTGGGCAAGAAGAACAACCTGGTGCAGCAATTCCTCTTGATCGGCCTCGGCAGCAGCTCGCAGGATGTACAAAGCGGATACACGGTGAAGCTGGGTGGCGAAGAAACCGTCGGCGGGCGGAAAACCGTGCGCCTGGAACTGACTCCGAAGTCGTCGGACGTTGCCAAATTGTTCCAGCGGATCGAGATTTGGGTAGCTGAGAGCGGCGACGTCTCGGGGGTTGCCGTGCAGCAGAAATTACACGAGGAGGGCGGCGATTACATCCTCGACGCGTATTCCAACATCAAGCTCGACCCCAATTTATCGGAAAATGCAGTGAAGCTCGGGGTGCCAAAAGATGCAGCCAAATCGTATCCGCAAGTCCGCTAATACCCCGCTATGAAACCTCGCGCCAGCGCCGTTCGTTTGCAGTACCTCGATTGGGTGCGTGGACTTGGAGCGATTATTATGCTGCAGGGCCACGCGTTCGACTCGTTTCTGAAGCCGGAGTTGCATCCTGGCGGCGCGTTCATCTTTTCCCAATTTCTGGGCGGCATGCCCCCGGCCATTTTCCTGTTTCTGACGGGCGTGACGCTGGCGTTTTTGATGGACAGTTCGGTGCGCAAGGGGCTTTCTCCCGTGGAACGGGTCGTCACCGCGTTCCGGCGCTCGGGTTATCTGTTTGGCCTGGCATTCGCCTTTCGGCTGCAGATGTGGCTGTTCGGGTTTCCGGCTCCCTGGACCGACCTGTTCAAAGTCGACATTCTGAACGCGATGGGTTTTGCCATCGCCGTGTTTTCGGTGATGGCGTTGTTTCGCACCGTGGACCGGGTGCGGCTCTGTGCCGCGCTGGGCCTGGGAATCGCGCTGGCCTCGCCGCTGGTGGCGCAGTTGAACCTGGTGCACGTGCCGTGGCTGCTGCGGAACTACGTGGTGCCCGACCTGCAGCGTTTTGCTTTGTTTCCGTGGGGCGCGTACCTGGCCTTCGGCATGAGCGCCGGCAGCCTGATTCGCGCCATCCCGCCCGACGCCATGGAACGCGCCATGCAGTGGGGCGCTTTGTTGGGGGGCGCGCTGATTCTGACCTGCCAGTACGCGGCCGGCCTGCCGTATTCCATTTATCCCAAGTGCGACTACTGGCTCAGCAGCCCGGCCCAGGTACTGACGAAGCTGGGGGCGCTGCTGATCATGATGGCCTTCGCGTTCTTGTGGACCCGCTACGGCGCCAAGGACGGTTGGAGCTGGGTGCGCCAGTTCGGAACCACCTCGCTGGTGGTTTACTGGGTGCATATCGAGCTGGTCTATGGCCGTTGGTTCTGGTTCCTCAAGAGCAGCCTTACGGTAAGCCAGACGCTGATTGCGGCGGTGTGCCTGATCCTGGTGATGCTGGCCATCTCCGTGGTTCGAAGCAACTGGGAGAAAGTCGCGGCCGCGCTTGGCGACATGGGATGGGGATTCGGCCCCAAGCCTGGCGCCGCGGCAGGCGATTGAGCGAAGCTTTCAGCGGTCAGCTTTCAGCGATCAGCCTTGGCCCGCTCCGGGGCCAGCGACGGCCGCTGAAAGAACTCACGGGCTATGCCTGGGCTGAAAGCTGATTGCTGATCGCTGACAGCTCTTTCAGTGACCCTCGCCGGCTTCCACGGGAGGCGGTACGCACTTGTCGAGGTTGACCGAGAAAGCCGCTACGCCGATCCACTTTTCCCCCTGGCGCCGTTCGATGTGGTAGGCGCGCGAGGCACTTTCCACGCGGATGCGCCACTCCGCCGGAGGAGAGGGTTGGCGGATGTGCAGCGGCTTGTCGCTTTCCTGTTTCAGTTGCCAGCTCTCACCGCCGTCGCGCGTCTCGTAAAGGACAAAAGCGGCATCTCCGCCATTGGCGGCGCCCCGGTCGACAATCAAGCTGCCGTCGTTCTTGCCGGTAAAGTGGAATTGCTGCACGCTGCCGAAACGGTTTTCCGCCGCTTCGTTGAGGACCGGTTTTCGCTCCCAGGTCTTGCCGCCATCGGAGCTGGCCAGCAGAAACGGATTTTGTGGAATGGGGAACAGTTCCTGTCCCGAGATCCAGACAGTGGAAGTGTCAAGCTGGTCGATACGATCCAGGCCGGCGCCGCGGATTCGTTCGAAGGACTCGGCCCACGTCTTACCGGCATCGTCGCTCGCCAGCAACACGGAATCGAGAGTCACCGCTTCGGCATGGATATTTCCAGTGGCGATGAGGCGAGTTCCGACCGATCCGGCGGAAGAAAGTTCCAAGAAGATCGGGCACGGGTCGTCCTGGGAGCAACTAAGCCCGCCCCATCGAATGTCTTCGTCGCTGCAACGGAAAGGGACGGTGATGGGCTGGCCCTTGTTTTCCAGAGGCAGAGGCGCTTCCGGCGGCTGAACGACGGCCTGCGCGGAGGCGCGGGACAGGAACGCGCAAAGTCCCACAGCCACACTCCATAACGCCGAACGCGAACTGGCCCGCATGCTTGTCACAATTGTAGCTCAGCGGCGTGATAGCTCTAAGGGGCTAAGTCGGAATAGCTCTAAGGGGAACGCGAGAAACCAAGACTAATCTGTAACATCCGGTGCAGTGCGCGCCGTCTACTGAATTAAATCCCCGTTACGACTGCGGGCGCGCTCACCCCTATCACCCAAGACGCGCCCGCAACTTAGTTCCAATATTTTTCAACTTTATTCGTCGAACATACCCTCGAAAAGGATGCTGGTGAGGTAGCGCTCGGCGGCGTCGGGGAGAATGGCGACGATGGTCTTGCCTTTGAACTCGGGCAGACGCGCGAGGCGAACGGCCACGGCGGCCGCGGCGCCGCACGAAATGCCCGCCAGAATACCTTCCTCTTTGCCCAGGCGGCGCGCCATCTCGATGGATTCCTCGTTGCCGATCAGTTCCACTCGATCGACCTGGGAGAGGTCCAGGGTATCGGGAATGAAACCGGCGCCCAGGCCCTGAATCTTGTGCGGACCGGGGCGGAGCGGCTGTCCGGCAAGCCTCTGGGTAATTACGGGGCTATTGAGGGGTTCGATGCCGACGGCCAGAATGGGCTTGCCCTTCACCTGTTTGATATAGCGGGCGGCGCCGCTGATGGTGCCGCCGGTGCCAATGCCGGAAACCAGCACGTCCACGGCGCCGTCGGTGTCATCCCAGATCTCCGGGCCAGTGGTACGGAAGTGAATTTCGGGATTGGCAGGGTTCTTGAACTGCTGCAGCATGACGTAGCGATCGGGATCGGAAGCCTGGATCTCTTCGGCCTTGGCGATGGCACCGGCCATTCCCTGCGTACCTTCGGTCAGGACCAGCTGGGCTCCCAGGACCTTGAGCACCTTACGCCGTTCCGTCGACATGGTCGCCGGCATGGTGAGAGTCACCGGATAGCCGCGCGCGGCGCCCACAAATGCCAGGGCGATGCCGGTATTACCGCTGGTGGGCTCGATCAGTTCCTTGCCGGGCTTGAGGATGCCTCGCTTTTCGGCGTCCCACACCATGGCCGCGCCGATGCGGCACTTGACCGAATAGGCCGGGTTGCGGCCCTCGATTTTGGCTATCACCGTGGCCTTGGCGTCCCCCGTGACGCGATTCAGGCGAACCAGAGGTGTGTTGCCGATACTCAGAGAATTGTCGTCGTATACTCTCACAGTCAGATCTCCCAATCCTGGACATATTGGCGTTGTTTTTCGTTCCAGGCGCGCACCAGTTCGGCAAAGGTTGTTTTTTCCAGAATCTCGGCGACCGCGCTGTCCACTCTCTTCCACATGTCGGAAAACGGTGTTTCCACCCTGCGGCGGGTGCGTCCCTTGCCTTGTTGCGGGCCTTCCACGAAGCGCAGCACTTCTCCGGTGGTGAGCTGTTCGGGCTGGCGAGCCAGGAGGTACCCTCCCTCGGCCCCGCGCCGCGACTCGACAAAGCCAGCCTGCTTCAGTCCCACTAAAATCAGCTCCAGGAACTTCTGCGGAATCTTCTGCCGCCGGGCAATGTCGGCGATCTTCACCGGAGTGCCGGGCGGTTGCATTGCCAGATCCAAGATCGCCTGCAGGGCATACTCGGCTTTAACGGATATTGTCATGGCTGCCGGATAATCACCTTTACACTACTAGAGATTGTATGATGGCGCGCGAAGCTTGGCAACAGGTGACGGAGCGAAAATTGAGAAATCGAGGAAGCCGCTTTTATAGCGTGACAAAGCGGGTCCGAACCGCCTCAAAACTCAGGGTGCCCAAATGTCGCTCGCTGGCCAGCTTCAAGTATCCGAGGGTATGCCAGTCCAGGTCCCAGTAGGCTTTAGCGGCGTACGCGTCGAGCGCGACCGGATCGGTGCCGGCAATCAGGGTCCTTTTCAAAATCACGTCGGCCGGATTCCCTCCGCTTGGGCCGTTCCGCAAGAGCACCCGAAAGGCATCGATGAGGGTCAAGGTGGGGCGGACGAAATCGGCGAGGTCGACCAGGCTTTCGTGAATGCGCTGATGGAGCCGCTGACGCGGGCCGCCCAGGATGCCGTACCAGTTCTTCATGCCCAGGGTGGCGCCGGTCAGGCTGTGGTGCTTGGCAATCGGGACGTTGATCATCTTGTCGGCGCTCAAAAAGGGTTCCAGCACGGGCCAGGAGCTGAGTACCCGCCCGCGCAGATCGACCTCGCGGAAGAGGCGATCCTCGGGGAGAACCACTTCGGCCCCGGCCGCGCGGGCGGCGGCGGCAATGCCGCTGCGGGCGAACGAGCGCCGCGGGTCGTGGATGCTCACATCGGTCACAATTGCCCGCCCGGCGCCGGCCCCCAGGCAAAGCCGGACGACTTCGGCGACCACCAGCGGATTGGTGTTGGCGGCTTGTTCGACGGTGCGGTCCCAGGCGGCGTTGGGCTTGATGACCACCACGTCGCCGCGCGAGATGAAGCGATGGATGCCGCCCAGTTCCTCGATCGCGCGCCGCGCGATGCGGGCGGGGTCGTCGCCCTGGACGACCACCATTTCGGGTAGAACCGGGTCCGCGGGAACCTGAAAATTCGAGCGCACGGTGGGCGCGGCCGGTGACGCGGGGCGCCCACCGCGTCCGTTCAGCCACACGCCGAGCCCGGCCGCGGCGCAGCTCACTCCACCCAGACGAAGGAGCCGGATCATCGCTTCGCGCCGTCCCTCCGGTATGGTGTCGGGATGCATGGCTGGGGTGCCTTTGACTTCAGCACCAGTTTACGTCTAATTCTGGAGGTGTGAAGGCCGGATTCGGAGTTCGGGCGGTTTTTGCCTTGATTGGCGTCACGGCCGCCGTGGCCCAGATCGTACTTTTGCGCGAGCTGATGGTGGTTTTCTATGGCAATGAGATCTCCATCGGGCTGATGCTGGCAAGCTGGCTGTTCTGGACAGGTGCGGGCAGCGGCCTGGGCGGGCGCCTGGCCGCACGGGCGCGAAAACCGGGCCACCTGATGGCAGCGATTGAGGTGTCGATCGCCGCCATCCTGCCTTGCACGATTCTGGCCGTGCGCGCGGCAAAAGGCCTTCTGCAGACGGTGCCGGGCGAGGTACTGGGGCCCGGCGCCATGCTGCTCACTTCGTTTGTGACCCTGTGCCCGCTCTCGCTTCTTTCCGGCGCTCTGTTTCCGGTTGGCAGCAGGGTTTACCCGACCACGGCCAGCACACCGGCGGACGAGATTACCGGTGCGGTCTACCTGTGGGAAGCCGTAGGGTCGTCGGTGGGCGGCGCGGTAGCGGGATTGGTGCTGATCCGGTATCTGAGCTCGGTTGAAATTGCCGGGGTGCTGGCGGCGCTGAATCTGATGGCTGCATCCGGCCTTACCGTCGCGTCGCGGCCGCTGCGCTATGCGGCCATGGGCGGGGTGGCCGGCATCGCCGCCGTGGCCGGGTTCTTCGGCTGGCCTCAACACCTGGAAGCGATCTCCCAGGCGGGTTTCTGGCGCGGCCCGCACCTGGTGGCGACGCGCAACTCGGTTTACGGAAGCCTGGCAGTGGTCGGCACGGAAGGAAGCTGGAGCGTTTACGAAAACGGCGTGGTTCTGTTCAATGTGCCCGACGCGGCCGCCGCCGAGGAGGCGGTTCACTACGCCTTGCTGGAGCACCCGTCGCCGCGAAGCCTGCTGCTGATTGGCGGGGGGCTTAACGGGAGCGTCGCCCAGGCTCTGCGGCACCCTACCCTGGAACGGGTGGATTACGTGGAGCTCGACCCCGCCATTCCGGACCTGGCGCGAGAGTACTTTCCCAACCAGTGGTCGGCACTGCGGACGGATCCCCGCGTGCGCGTGCACATCACCGACGGGCGCCTGTTTCTGAGAACCACCTCGTCCACCTTTGACGTCGTGATTGTCAATCTGCCGGAGCCGCAGAATGCCCAACTGAACCGGTTCTATACGGTGGAATTCTTCCGCGAAGCGGCGCGAAAGCTCACCCCCGCGGGTCTGGTCTCCTTCCAGTTGAGGTCGTCGGAAAACTACATGAGCGCGGAGCTCAGCCAATTCCTGCGCTCCATCGATAAGAGCCTGCGGGCGGTATTTCCGGAAGTCACGGCCATTCCGGGCGAGACGGTCCACTTCTGCGCGGCGCGGCAGGCGGGTGTGCTGGCTTCGGGCGCGGACGAACTGCTGGAGCGACTGCGGGCGCGCCATATTGAGACCAGCTATGTGAGCGAATTCTTCATCCCGTTTCGGATGGCGCCGGACCGCGTGGCCGAATTGGAAGCGCAGATCCGGCCACTCGATTCGACTCCCCTCAACCGCGATTTTGCGCCCATCGCTTATTACTTCGACGTGGCGTTGTGGAGCAGCCAATTCAAAACCGGCTATAGCCGGCTTTTTCATACCTTGGCCGGTATCGATTTCCCAACGGCGGCGGCGGCGCTCGGGGTAGTGCTGGCGGCGCTGGTGGTGGGAGGGCGCTTGGTGGTCGACGGGCGAAGCCGGCTTCCGTTTGCGGCCGGCTTCTCGACGGCTGCCATGGGGTTCACCATGATCGGGCTCGAGATGCTGCTGCTACTGGGGTTCCAGGCGCTCTACGGCTACGTATACCAACAGCTCGCCCTGGTAATTGCGGCCTTCATGGCGGGCATGGCGCTAGGGAGCTGGCTCGGGCTGCGGCGGGTGGCGTCGGCTGGGATGCGCGCCCTGGCGACCACGCAGGTGCTGGCCGCGGCGGCGCCGCTGGTTCTGCTGGGGCTGTTCGAGGCGATCGGGCGAGCCAACGGCACGCTGAACCTGGGTGCCAGCCGGATTGCGTTTCCGGCTTTGGCGGTAGCCAGCGGCGCGCTGGGCGGATACCAGTTTCCGGTTGCCAGCCGGATCTTTTTCGGTGAAAGCCCCGTCTCCCGGCGCGCCGGTGCGCTCTATGCACTGGACCTGGCGGGTTCGTGCCTGGGCGCGGTTTTGTTCAGCGCCTGGTTTGTGCCGATATTCGGCTTTCTGAAGACAGCGATATTGTCGGCGATGGTGAGCCTGGCGCCGGCGGCGATGGTCATGATCGAGGGTTCCGAGTCTATCGGGAAATGACCATTCCGGTCGCGGCTCGGACTCGCGGCGTGGCAAGCTGAGAGCCTGCCAGGAAATAGCCATGCTTCCCGCGATCGGTAGTGGGTCATATTCAAATTTCCACAGAAAAATACCTGGCAGCCCTTCGCGATCGCCTGTGTGGCCGATTACACTTCCGTGAGTTGCTGCTTGAGAAGGCCGCTCAGGTAGTCCGCTAGGGGCTCAAGGCCGAAATGCCCCTGTTCCCATGCGACATCCGCCGCTCGCAGAGCTGCGTAGTAGGAGCCCGATTCTCCCTGATCCGCTCCGGAACGATCCTGCTTCCCGGCAGCAACTGACCGTTTTTAAGGCAGAGCAGGTAGTAGCACGACGCCCTCGCGGTCCGCCCGTTGCCCTCAACGAACGGGTGAATCCAGTTAAGCCTCCATAAAGCGAAGGCAGCCAACCACGTTGGGTGATCAGGTATCCCCCAGTTTTCATGAGTCAGCGAGAAAAATCTGTCCATGAGGTTTGGGACCTCTTTGAAGTGCGGCGGACAGTGATTGCCAACGCAGATGGGCTCTTCACGATAGCGACCGCCAAATTGCGAGATGTTCGCGACGGCAGCGTAATTTAGGGCCCAAAGCGTATACTTGTCGAACGACTCAATGCCCTTCTTTAGGCCTATCTCAATGCAATTTGTTAAAAGGTCGTACTGCCGCAAAAGGTTCCGCTCTTGAATCCTGGCATAAAGATCCGGATCGTCTTTTTCTCGAACGGACATTTTCGGGGCTAGTGTAGACCCTTACAGCATTCTGATGTGTCTTGATGCAGCGCGGACACTGTCTTTCGTGATTCGCTCAGAGGCAGCGGGAGCGTTTCCAAAAGCAAAGCTCACCCTTTGCTCCCGAAGTTCCTCTTCCGTTACAGGCCGATTCCGCGATTCGCTCAACAAGCGTACCAGTTCCTGGTCTACCACGGGAATATGCTGAAACTGTTTGCGGTGAGCCATGCGCACACACTCCTGCCTCCGAAAATCAATACACTGATTTTGCCACAATACGTGCCACTGTGTCTATAGGTAGTATGGTGCGCTGTGCCCACTATTTGTAGCACTTCAGCGGGCATCCACTACCTGTGGTGCACCCGTTCCCTACCATCATCGCCTCGCATTTCAACGAGTTGGGCCATTCCAATTCGCCCGTTCGATCCCTTCCGTCTCGCGCTCCAGGGTGGCTTCATCCTCACGATATCGCCGATCTCCCACACCCGATTCGTAGAAAATGACCCTCTGCCCCGCGATCCGTCCGCAGGTTACCGACAATTACCAGCATGTCCCAGAACAAAAGCCGAAAGGACTCTCGGCTGTGCAGGCTTGACAGCCGACTTGACAGCCCGTGCCACGGGTCAGGCGAATAATTCCTGGGCGCGCTGGAGACGGCTGGCTACCTGCACTCCGTTGGGGCACTGAATCGCGCAACTGGAGCACTCGCCGCAACGGACCCGGGTGACCTCCGCCGGCAGCGCCAGGAATTGCTCGCGCGCCATGGCGAACTGGCCGTAACCCTCGGCGTAGGTCATGAATCGCAGCATGTCGGCCACCGGCAAGCCTTTCGGACACTTGCCGTCGCATCGGCCGCACATGCGGCAATAGAACGGCTTGATCTCCTCCAGGCGCATGGCCAGCAGTTGGCTGTCGGCATCGGTGAAGGGGGCGGTCATGGCGGCGATGTTCTCCGCCAGTTGGTCTTCATCCGTCATGGTGGGAATCACGGTATCGACGTTGGGGTTCCGCAGCACCCATTTCAACGCCGCCACCGGCGCCCCCTGGCGGGTCAGCTTATTGAGCTTCTCGGAGGGGACTTTGTAAAACGGAGTCGGCCTCACGCCGCCGGCCAGAGCCTTCATGGCGACAATGCCGACGTTCGCTTTTCTAGCCGCCGCCATCAGCGGCTCGGTGGCCGGATCCATGGTGAAGTTGTAGCTCATCAGGAACACGTCGAAATGATTCAGCTTGAGCATGGCGGGAATCATTTCGGCGTGGCCGCCGTGGAAACTGACGCCGGCAAAGCGCACCTTTCCGTCCTTCTTGGCGATGCGCTGCGCTTCCAGAACTTCGTCGTTGACCATGTCCGGGGTGCTGCGGCTATGCAGGTACCAGATGTCGAGATGGTCGGTCTGCAACTCTTTCAGACTGGTATCGAGGTCCGCCAGGGCGGCCTGCCGGTCCTTGCCCACCGTCTTGCTGGAAATGTAGACGTCGTTGCGGTGTCTCTTGAGCGCTGCTCCGACCATACGCTCGTTGTTGCCGCCCTGGTAGACGCGGGCGGTGTCGAAATACCGGATACCCATATCGGCGGCTCTTTCGATCACGCTCTGATCGGAAGTGGTCATGCAACCGAAAGACACCCGGGTGACTTTCAAGCCCGTCTTCCCCAGGGTTCCATAAGTGAACTTCGGGGTGGAATGCGAAGCGGCGGGCGCCTGAGTGGGAGAGCCGGTTTCAAGCGGCGCGGAAGCAAGCGCCGGAAGCGCCAAACCTGCTCCAAGGAAGCTGCGACGAGATGATGAATTCAAAGCTGGACCTCCAATATGAGTGTTTACGATCCGGAACACTTATTGTACGACCAAGCGGCTTGTACGACCAAGCAGGGGTGCTTAACCGGTTTGGGGGAGTTAGTTCCCGGCAACCGCTCCCTAGCGGTCGCGGCTCGGTAAGTGACTGCAAACACGCGGCGTCCGTATCCGAGCCGCGACCGTCAGGGAGCGGTTGCCGCGCCGAAACTGCGAAAACCCCCAAAACGGTTAAGCGCCCTCGGTTCGAAATTCGCTTTAAGATATCACTATGCGAAAAGCCACGATTTTTCTGTGCCTGCTCGGTTGGCCGGCGGCCTGGTGCCAATCTGAGGCAGTCATTGAAATCGACGCCGCCAAGGTGCAACACGCGATTCCGCGGACGATTTACGGCACCTTTCTGGAACCGATCGGCCACAGCACTTACGGCGGCCTGTGGGCGCAGGTACTCGAAAATCCGAGCTTCGAGGACAACTTGTGGAGCGCGGGCCGCATCCGCCAGATGCTGACCGAGCGCCCCGAGCTGGCGGAGAGCTCCGGTTTGGGGTTGCCGCTCCCGTGGCAGCCTCTCGATGCGGCGCAGGGATGGCGCTACGAACCGCGTTGGGGCGATGCCGCCAACTCGGCCCGGTCGTTGCTGATCATGGCGCTTCCGGGGAAGCAGACGGGTGTGCGGCAGCAGGTTTATCTGCCGGTGCACCGGGTGCTTCGGTATACGGGGAGCATTTATGCGAAACCGGTGAGCGGGCCAGGCGAAATCGAGATCTCGCTGCGGAAACACAATCGACCGGAGGAGATCGTGGCGAAACAGACCCTCCGGCCAGAGGCGGGTGGCTGGTCGCGGTTGGAATTCACGCTCGAGATCCCTAACGGCGCGGTCGCCAGCCGGGAGGCCGTGGATTTCGTCATTGCCGTAGCGGACGAAGCGCGCGTGCTGGTGGACCAGGCGTTCCTGTTTCCGGCCGACAACGTGGATGGCATGAATCCCGAGATGGTCGCAATGGCCAAGGCCCTGCGAACTCCGATCGTCCGGTTTGGCGGCAATTACACTTCCGGGTATCACTGGCGGGACGGTGTGGGGCCGATGGATAAGCGGCAGAGCATGCTCAACCAGTCGTGGGGCATACCCGAATACAACCATTTCGGGACGGACGAGTTTTTGCGCTTTTGCCGGCTGATCGGCGCCGAGCCGCAGATCGCCCTCAATCTGGGCAGCGGTACGCCGGCCGAAGCCGCCGCTTGGGTGAAGTACGTGAATCAGAAGTGGAACGGCGGCGCCGGCGGGTTGTTGTGGGAACTGGGCAACGAGCTTTGGGGCAATTTCCAGATCGGCTACCCCACCGAGGCGCGTGTGGCCGAACGCACCAAGGAGTTCAGCGACGCCGTGCGCAAAGTGGACCCGCGGTCCCGTCTGATTGGCACGGGCCAGGACCCCGACCATTTCGAATCGTGGAACGCGGCCCAATTGCGGAACGCGCCCGCGGCGTTCAACTATCTTTCCACCCACTTCGTGGTGCGGACGGCGGATGTGGAGAAGGCCGACGCATCGCCGGAATTCGTCGCGCAGGCGGCGCTGGCGCTGCCGGTTGGCCTGGAGCGGCAGTTGCGCGCCATGAAGGCGCAGATCGAGGGCGACGCGAAATCGCGCGGCCATGTGAATATCGCGTTCACCGAATGGCTTTTTAGCGGCCCGGTGGCGAAGGCGCCGATGTACAACAACCTGGGCGGGGCGCTCTGCACGGCGGGGTTCCTGAACACATTGATGCGAGTGGCCGATTTTACGCCGGTATCGGATATGACGGGGCTGATCGAATTCGGCGGAATCTGGCAGAACAAGGGGCGCGTCTACGGAGTGCCGGCGTACTGGGCATTTCGGATGTACTCGACCGCCGATGCCACGAAGCTTGTGGAGACAAAGGTGCGGACGGGGCAATACGACGTCGACGAGGGAGTGCGCCGCATCCCGGCGATTCGAGCCGTGCCGTATCTGGACGTGGTTGCGGCCCTGAACGATGCCGGAACGAAGCTAACGCTGTTTTGCGTGAACCGCTCCCTGACCGAGGAGATCCGGGCGACGGTACGGCTTTCCGGATTCACGCCGGCGTCGGCGCGCGGGCAGCAGCTTACGGCCCGGGATCTATATAGCGTCAACGACGATGCCGAACCGGAGGCGATTATTCCGGTGGCGGCGCAGGTGAACGTGACAGCGGGGGAGTTTCGGCACGCGTTTCCGCCTGAGAGCGTTACGGTGATCGAGCTGAGCCGGTAAGGGAGACAGACCTTTGAACGGACGCCAACGGATCGAATCAGTGCTGGCGGGCGAGCGGCCCGACCGGCCGCCGGTAATGCTGCACAATTTCATGCACGCGGCGCGGGAGGCGGGGGTAACGATGCGCGATTTCCGGCGCGACCCGGCGGCGCTGGCGCGCACCTTTATCGAGAGCGTGGAGCGGTACAGGCTGGATGGGGTGATGATCGACGTCGACACGGCCACGCTTGCCGGCGCGCTGGGGGTGCCGGTGGAGTATCCCGAGGACGAGCCGGCGGTGGCGCGCGGGGCGCGGCTTCAGAGCCTTCAGGAAGTGGAAAGTCTGGATCCGCCGGACGTGGCGCGGCACGAAGGTGTGCAGGTGTGGCTGGAGGGAGTGCGGCTGATCTGCCGGCACTTCGGAGACGCGGTGTATGTGCGCGGCAATTGCGACCAGTGCCCGTTCGCGCTGGCGGCGCTGGTGCGCTCGATGGAAGGCTGGCTGATGGACCTGATGGATCCGGAGCTGGGGCCAGCGGCCGAGAGGCTGTTAGAGCACTGCGCCGAGGCCGGTCAGCAGTTTCTGAAGCTGATGAGCGAAACCGGCGCGCACATGTTATCGAACGGCGACAGCGCGGCCGGGCCAAGCGTGATCTCGCCGCGGATGTACCGGCGCTGGGCGCTGCCCTATGAGCGGCGGTTCGCCGCGTACGCCCACTCCCTGGGGCGGCCCTACGCGCTGCACGTGTGCGGCAACACGCGGGCGATTCTGGCCGAGTTGGCCGGCTGCGGCGCCGATGCCCTGGAACTGGATTACAAGACCGACGTGCGGCTTGCCCACGACCTATTGAAGGATAGGGCCACGTTCATCGGCAACCTGGACCCGAGCGGGGTGGTGGCGTTGGGAACGCCGGAGCGGGTGGAACGCGAGGCGCGGGCGCTGATACGGCTGTTCGCCGACACGGGGCGGTTCATTCTCAACGCGGGTTGTGCGATACCGGCGACAGCGCCACGGGAGAACATCCGGGCGATGGTGCGGGCGGCGGCGAGCTGGTAGGAGGAGCCGGCCCTCACCGCTGCAACAACAAAGCCCAGTCGTTGGTGTCCGGGGCTTTGGGTGAAGTCCAGGTGGGGCCGTCGACGACGCCGATGGGGACCACCTCGCCGGTGAAGGCGCTGAACCACTCGGCGCGGTACTGGCCCGGCTCCAGCTTCACTGTGACCGTGCCGCCTTTCGGCAGATACACGGCGTAGATTCGGCCCGGTTCAGCCAGACACCAGGCGCCGCTCGACACCAGTTCGTCGTGCGGCTCGGTCCTCCACCATTCGAAGCTGGTGAAGAAATCCACCATGTGCGCGTAGCCGTTCAGCATGGTCATGGTATCGTCGCCGCGGCCGTTCACCCAGCCGCCTCCGGTATCGGGCCAGATGTTGGTGCCGCGGCGGGCGGATTCGCCGGCGGTGCCATAGGCTCCGGCCATGGCGATGTCCCAGGCGGTCCGGCGCAGCGTTTCGGTTGAATCGCCGGGAGGCGGAGGCGCCCAGACCGGATAGTGATCCTCGTATCCGTACTCTTCGTTGGTTTGCGGAACGATGCGGCCGGTCTTCTGCTGGAGCTGACGGGATTCCAGCATCAAGGCGTGCTGGGTGCGGGACCAGTCCTGCAGCGAGGCGAAACCGAACCAGGCGGAAGCGCGGTCCTGGTGTTCGGTGTGGACGGGATGGCTGCTGGCGAGATGGCGGTAAGGGTCCCAGCCGCCGACGAGCAGTGTTCCGGTCTCGTGCGCCCATTTGTCGTCGCGGAAGCTGTCCAGATCGTCGCCGAGGTCCCAGGTGATATTGGAAAAGGCCGACAGGCGCGCGGCGGCATAGCGGATGTAGCGCCGTTCGTCCTCGCTGGCGGCAACCAAGTGTATTTTGCCGTCGGCGATGTCGAGGATCACCGAGACGATCATGTCCCGGTCCCGCGCGAAGCGCAGCATGCGTTCGTATCGTTGCCAGTGAGGGAGGTTGAAGCGGGTGTAGTCGAAGCCGGGGCGTTCGAAATCGTCGGCTTTGACCGCGGGCCATGGGCTCAGAAAAATGCTGAAGGCTTCGCTGTTCATCACTGGCTCGCCGTACACGGTCCCGCTTCGTCCGCCCAGCAGGACGCGAACGCGATTGACCTGGAGCCGGTGCAGCCGATCGAGGCTGGTGCGGATGATGCGTTCGTCGCGCCAGCCCATCAGCCAGAACGCGGTGGTGCCGTTGAAGAAGTAGTGCTCACCGGTTCCCTGCCAGACAAAGTGCCACGGATGGTCCGGATCGACGCCAATGGGCCCGCGGCGGTGGCCGCCGGTGACGTGGAAAGCGCCGTCGTGGTTCTTCTCGAAGCCCGCCTGACGGTAGGTCACCGAGTAGGCGTATTCGCCCGGCGAGGACGGCAGGAAGCGGATGCGGAACAGGGAGCCGTCGGGCGAGTCGCAGAAACCCTCGACGTTCAGCCGCTGGCCGGAGGCGCCGAAAGACCCGGCGACGGAGGCGTCGACGAACGGGTTCCCCACGTCGGGCGCGTCCACGCGGATGGTCACCTCCACGAAATCCCAGGCTTCCACGGTGGGAGCCGATTGCGAAAACACGATAGGCCCGGGCGCGGCCAGGGCGGCGCCGGCGGCAAGGATCAATCCCAGCGCGAGTTTCATTTGTCTCCAGTACTAACCCAGGTCAATCACCGGGTAGCAGGTAAACGGCTCATTCACTACCTGCCAATAGGGGATGTAGGCGTACTCCGGATGGCCGTCGATATGGAAGTGGAGCGGACGGTCCGGGTCGGCCTTCAACTGCTTCAAAATGCCGGCGTGTTCGGTTCCGCCGGCGACCTTGAGTGCGGCGCTGTCCGAGCCGGTGAGTGCCAGCAGCACGGGCCCGTATTCCAGGGCGAAACGCTCGTGGCCCTCAATCTTATCGAGACCCGTATAGCGGGTCAGCCGGAACTCCATGGGAAGGGTAAAGGCGAGGGTATCGCCGTCAGCCCAGGCGCGGTCCAGGGTGACATAGCTGCCGGGCTGCCCGGTGGCGGCTTGGGCGCCATTGATGCGGATGGACATGGGTGCGGCGGCCCAGGAGGGAACGCGAATGCGGATTTTCGCCGCCGCGGGCGTGGCCGACTCGACCCGGAGGGTGACATCGGGGTGGAAGGGGAACTTGCCCGACAGGGTGAGCGCCACCTCGCCCCCGGCACGGGGCCAGCGAACGGTGGAGGGTTCGAATAAGTTGACGTAAATGCCGTCGGGCGCGAGCGAGTAGATGTATTCGGGCAGAGAACCGAGCAGGCGCGTGCCCTGGCCCTCGCAGCAGGAGTTGGTACACAAAGGCACGCTCAAGTCGCCCTTCTGGCCGACCAGGCGGGTGTGATAAATGATGCCGTACGACTGGATCTGATTGGCGAGCCCGACGTTGTAAATGGACTTTTCGATCTCGGCGACGTATTGTTCCCGCTCCGGATCGAGCAGGTGGAAACGCTGATTGAAGCGAATCCAGAAGACGCTGCCGCAGGTCTCGCCGGTCTCGCAGAAAGGCTGCTGGGCTGCCAGGCGGTAGGACTTGGGCGGGAATTGACCGAGCTCGGTGATGGCGATGGAGCCTCCGACGTGCTCCCAGTTATCGCGGTATAGGTGCCAGGCGCCCTCGACGGCGTCGAGATAGCGGCGGTCGCCGGTGGCGCGGTATAAGTCCAGATACGCTTCGAAATCGGTGATGAGGTAGTTATGCGGGCGGTCGTAAGGATACTGCCAGACGAGCTCGGTGTCGCGCCGCGCCAGGCCATCGAGCCAGTAGTTTTCCTGGAAGTAGCGCTGCACCACCTGCATATCCTCGGGCTTGCCGACGGGCGTAAAGTACATGCGAGTGTTGGCGATCATCCCCTGAACGCCCTGTGCTCCGCCGCGAAGCAGCTCGGGTAAGTACGGGCAATTGTCGAACCAGTCGTAGTAACCCCTGAGTAATTCGAAAGCTTTGGAGTTACCGGCGTAGCCGGCCTCGATCAGCCCGTGGGTGAGCCAGGCGCGGGTGTAGGCGCCGCGCTCGGATTCGAAGATGGTGTCTTCGGGGTAGGCCATGATGTAGCCATTGGGGGCGCGGCACTCCTCGATGCCATCCACGATCTCGTTCATCCATCGGCGCAGCTCGGCATGATCCATCCAGCGAAGCGTGTTGGCCGCGCCCATCAGGAAGCGGCCGGCGCTGGAGCCGGGGAGCTCCGTGTCCCAGAAAGCGATGGGCGGGCGCAGATCCGCTCGCACGGGCTTGCCGGCGCGTTCGCGGAAGGGACGAAGCATTTCCTCCACCGAGAAGGAGGCGAGCAGATAGCCGGCGTTGTGTTCCATGGCCCGGCGGAAGGTTTCGCCGGTGAGGGTGACTCCGGCCAGCGGCGCGCGCGCCCGATAGGGAACGGGCTTCCAGCGGCCGGCGGGGGTCGCATTGGCGGGGTTGTCGGTGACGATGCCCTCGCCCATCGGGCGCGGCCGGCGGGTGAGTTGAGAGAGATCTTTCTCATTGGCGTAAGTAGGGTCTCCGGCGACGGCGCAACGCTCCGCCACATCCTTGCCGCCGGAGATCACGTCGATTTTGGACAACGCCAAGGAATAGCCGATGCCGTCCGGCGCGGGGCGGAGGGCGGTCGCGGTGAGGCGGATGAACCGCGCCGTCGCTGGGGTGGCGGCGTACTCCATGATGCGGTCGTCGGGGTTGGCGCAATCGGCGGCGGTGCGGTCGACAAGCAACCGCGGACTAGAAAAGGAAGCGTCGCCCGAGCCTTCCACCTTGAAGCGGACGGGAAAGCCATATCCGGCCATGTGTTTTTGGCCGAGTCCGAAGGCCGGGTAGAGACGGATGGCGTCGATGGCGCGCGGTGAGCCTAGGTCGATCCGGACCCAGGTGGAGGCGGCGCGATCGCGGGCGGGTTTGGAGACATAGGGGCGATACCAGGTGGCCGGCGAAAAGGCCATGCGGCCCCGATCCGTCGTACCCGGCGCTTCGGCGCCGGCGATTGCAAATGCCGGTTTGCCGCTGAACGGCCGCAGTACGGCCAGGGCAACTCCCGCTTTCACAAATCCACGCCGATTCGAAGTCATGTTCACGCTCCCGTTTCGCAATTTCGCGATGAAGAGGTAATAACATCCGAAATCATACCATCTACCGGTGCGCGGACTTAGACTTGTTACTGGAACGCCATTTCGGATGCGCAAGCTCGCTATTCTGGAACCGCTGCTGGTATTCGGCCTCATCGTCGCGTACATTTGGGAGCTGCGGTTCACCCACCCCAGGTGCTGGATTGCGATTCCGGCCCTGATGTTGTTGTCGCACCTGCTGCGGCGCGAAGGCCCCCGCGCGCTCGGCTTCGAGCCGCGCACGCTGCGCCACGGGCTGAACGAACTGGCGCCGCTGCTGACGCTGGTTGCGCTGCTGATGCTGGCGGGGGGCACGCTGCTGGGCACGCTCCGACAGACTGCCTTCGACGCCGGCCTGGCCGGTCTGGCCGCCTATCTGCTTTGGGGGCTGACGCAGCAATACGCGCTGAACGGCTATTTTCTGAATCGTTTCGACGCGGTATTTTCCAGCCGTGCCGCCTCTTCCTCCGTCACCGCGCTGCTGTTTTCGGCGGTGCACGCGCCCAACCCGTTTCTCATGGCCGTGACACTCCCGCTGGGGTGGTGCGCGACCTTGCTGTACCGGCGAACGCGCAATTTGTACCTGCTGGGAATCGCGCACGGCATGATCGGGCTGCTGCTGTTTGTGACGGTGCCGGACTCGGTCAGCCACCATCTGCGGGTCGGTCCAGGATGGTTCCGGCCGTAGACAGATGCTAATGGAGAGGCCGTCAGGAAACGACCGCTCACTTGCCGGCAACCGCTCCCTTAAGAGCCGTGAAAAAACAAATTCGAGCCGCAGATAAGCGCCGATAAGTCATTTGTTCTCTTAATCCGCGTTCACCAGCGTTCATCGGCGGCTACATTGCTCCGCGTCCCGGCGATGGCGAGCTCGGCGGCTTCCTCCAGGCCGCCAGCCACCCAATCCGGCTGGACGGCACCGCGAGACAACTCGGCCTCGCCATAGCCGGTACGCACCAGGATGGTCTTGGCGCCGATCGCTTTGCCGAGATCGATGTCGCCGGCTTTATCGCCGATCACCACGGCGGCGCGAGGGTCGAAGTGCCATTCGGCGGCGGCTCGAAGCGCCAGGCCGGGGCGGGGTTTGCGGCAATCGCAGCCGTCTTCGGGCGCGTGCGGGCAAACGTAGACGCCATCGAGAGACGCACCCTCCCGGGCAAGCAGCTCCAGCATCCGGCGATGAACCGCCTCGACAGCCGCCATATCGAAGTAGCCCCGTCCCACTCCCGATTGATTGGTCAGCAGCAGCCTGCCCCACCCGGAGCCGGCAAAGCGCCGCAAACCGGCGGCGGCATCGGGGAGCAGTTCCACGCCTTCGGGAGCGGCCAGATAATTTCGCTCCACGATGAGGGTGCCATCGCGATCGAGCAGGACGAATCGCCTAGGCACCGTTCGATTCCCCGTAGCGCGGCAGGGCCGCCACGCGGGCGTACAATTCGATCAGTTGGGCGGCCGACGTATCCCACGAGAAAAGCGCGGCGCGGGGCGGGCCCGCCATCCGCAGGCGGGAGCGCTCGCCGGCGTTCTCGACCACCAGGGCCATGGTGGAGGCGATGGATTCGGGGGAACGGGGATCGAAATAAAGGGCGGCATCCGCGGCCACCTCCGGCAGAGAGGTGGCGTTCGAACAGAGTACCGGCGCGCCCAGGCTCAGCGCTTCCAGCACCGGCATGCCGAAACCCTCGAACAGGGAAGGATAGACAAATGCAAAACAGTTCTCGAACAGCCAGGTTAACTCGGCGTCGGCCACATACCCGGTCGCAATCACGTCCTTGCCGGGCACGAACCCCTCCAGATTGCGCTGCCAATCTTCCATCAGCCAGCCCTTCCCGCCGCACACAACCAAGGGCCCGGTGGCGGGGCGCTGGCGGCGCAGGATGCGGTAGGCATCGAGCAGAGCGGCGTGGTTCTTGCGCGGCTCGATGGTTCCCACCGAAAGCCAGAACCTGCCCGGCTCCAAACCGTCGATGGCCGGCCGGATCGAGGCCCCACCCATCCGGTAGCGGCTGGCGGGGTAGACGACGGATGTTCGCTCCTTGGGATAGTGGGGAAAGGTTTTGAGGAAATCGAGGCGCGAGTATTCGGAATTCGCCATAATCCAATCCGCTCCCACACTCGCCTTAAACACCCCCTGCAGGCATCCGATCCGATTGGCTTCCGTGCTCCAGCGCGGTTCCTTCAAGAAGCTCAAATCGTGCAAGGTATAGACCAGCCGAGCCTTCTTGAAACCCCAGGGGCAGAAGAAATTGTTGGCGTGAAACACGTCCGGACGGCCGATACGCTCCTCAAATCCCGGTCTGGAATCCAGCCAGAACTGGCGCGAAGCATCGAAATCCACGGGCGCGGGGAAGCGTTCGAAGTTGGCCTTTGACGGAGCGAAAGTGGCGTGGGCGCACTCCGGGTCCCAGAACAAATCGCCCACGGCGGGGTAGAGAATGTACCTGTTGCGGCGGTCGGCGGCCTCCAGAGCCTGAATCAATCCGAAGGCGTAGTATCCGCAGCCGGCCTTGCCGCGCCCGGTCTGGCTGATATCGAAGCCCACTCTCATCGGCGAAACGCTCCCCGGTACCACGCCCGTAACGCTCCGCTGGTCCAGCCGGCCACGGTGAGCGCCAACTCGCGCGAGATGCGATGATTCCAGCGCAGCGACGCCGCCAGCGATAAGGCCGAAGCCATGAGCGCAAAGCGCGGCACAGCGGTCCGCGGAATGCCGCGCCCGTCCAGCACGGCATGCGCATAGTTGGCCAACCACCGGTCCGGAACGCGGCCCAAATGCCGGCGCATCAACCGGTTGTATTCCGCGTGGGCGCCGCCGCGCCCGCGCAGCGTTTTGTTGGTGGGGTAGAAGCGCGAACCCGCCAGGGTTCCAGGCACGCGCCGGAACTTCGCTCCTTTCAAGGCCAATCGCACCCAGTACTCATAATCCATGGCGTAATAGAAGCTCGGGTCCAGGCCGCCGAACCGTTCGACTACGCTCTTACGAAAGAAGACCGCCGGCTGGCACAAGTAGCAGGTATAAAGGAAACGATCCAGATTCCAGTCCTCGACCGGATAGGGTTCGATCACCTGGTCCTGCTCGTCGATGTGGTTGGCGTCGCCGTAGACCAGGTCCGCGGCCGGATCGGCGTCGAAGGCGGCGCACACCTCGGCGATCGCACCGGGATAATAAACGTCGTCGGAGTTCAGCCAGCCGATGATGTCGCCGGCGGCGCGGCTGAGCCCCTGGTTGACGGCATCGCCCTGTCCGCCGTCGGGTGCCGACGTCCAATCGATCCGCTCGCCGAAACTTTGGAGGATGGAAACGGTTTCGTCACGGCTGCCGCCATCCCGAACCAGGAACTCCAGTTCGCCGTCGAACTGCTGATCGAGCACGCTGCGGATGGTGCGCAACAGGTAACGCCCATGGTTGAAGGAGGGCGTCACCACGGTGACTTTATGGGACATGGGTCTTCCCGCCCAAATCCAGAACCATGCCGTCGGCACCGACGATTTCGACCGACAACACACGGCACGACAGAGCGCGCGAATCCGGCCCGGCTCCGCAGATGTCCGGCTGAAACGTGGGCGAGCACTTCATTTCGGCCCACTCGGTCTCGCCGCTGAGGGCCACATTGACGGTGGCCGAGGTTCCGGCGGCCACCCCCATCCGCAGCCGGTCGCCTTCGTCGCCGCGAGAAGAAACGCGCACGTCGAGCTTGGCCACCGGCGCCCAGTCGGGAACCGCCAGGCGGACGCGCAGCCGGCGCCAATCGTGTCCGCGCCCATAAACTACCGTCATCCGGTCACCGAGCCAGCCGTCGTCGAAAATACCATGCACGGCCGGTTCCAGACCGGCGGACTGGTTGCAGGCGTCGTGAAAAATCCTCAGATAACGGGCCGCCATTTCGCGGGCATCGCCATACGCCTGCAAGCGGTGCGCCGATGCCGCCGCCAGTTCGGCGCGCAACTCGGGGTCGGCGGCGATTCGGGTAATAGCCTCGACGATCTCCATCGGCCGGCGCGGGTCGAACAGGAGCGCCGCGTCCCCGGCCACTTCCGGCAAGCTGGTGGCATCGCTTACCAGCAAGGGCCGGGCGGCGGCCATGGCCTCCAGCAACGGCATGCCGAACCCTTCGAACAGCGACGGGAAGATCAGCGCCATCGAACTCTGCATGAGCGCGCTGAAATCGGCATCGGAAACATAGCCGGGGAAGACCACCGATCCGTTCATGCCCATCCGGGCGGCGGCATCCACCAGAAAGTCCTGGCGGGCGCCCGGCGCCCCGGTCAGCACCAGTTTCAAATCCGAGTCCGGGTGGCTGGAGCGGTATAGTCCGAAGGCCGTCAGCAGCATTTCGTGATTCTTGTGCGGCCAGAAATTGGCGGGGTAGAGCAGAAAGCGTTCCGGTTCCAGGCCCAGCGACCGAAGCACCGGCGCGCGCGATTCCGGAGCAACCCGAGGCAGACGCTCTCCCAACTGAATGGGGACGGTTTCGAGCCGTTCCGCCGGCACCGCGCCGGATGCAAGCACGGCTTTGCGTACGTATTCGGAGATGCATACCAGGCGGTTGGCCAGCCGGCAGGCCTGATCGAATGAGCGCTCCCGCTCGTACACCTGCAGTTCGCTGAAAAACTGGCGATATTCCCGGTGTTGCAAATCGTAGATGACCGAAACCGTGGGAACGGAAGGGTGGAAGTAGTAAGGCGCGGTAAAGGGGCAGAACAGCAGATCCGCATCGAGCCGCCGCACCAGGTCGCTGCCGACCACCACCTGGCCGGTGGCTTCGCGGTACAGACCCGCCAGTTGATTGAGCCGCGGGACGGAGAGCACGCGGCCCAGGACGCGCCGCAAACGGACGGCGAAATTATCGGCGGCGGAAAGCGCGCCGCCCGGCCGGTGAACGCAGAGCCGTTTGACATTGGGGGCGGCCAGCGCGGCCAGCTCGTCATGGCTCGACTCCGAAGTCAGGAGAATGAACTGGCACTCCGGAGCCATCAGGGCCAGATGGCGCACCAGCTCCAGAGTCATCACCTTGGCTCCGCCGTTCTCGCCGCCCGGCTGGACCGGGGTGAGATCTACCGCCACCTTGCGCAAAACCACCGGGCGCCGGCCCGCCGCGCCGTCGCGCCGGCTGTCGTCCAACCACCCCCAAAGACCGCAGGCCCGCATCAACCGATAGACGTAGCTTCCCCGGATACGCCCGAGGAGCGATTCGCCGATCAAGGACCTTCGCTCTTCGTCGGCCAGCCGGCTTTCCAGTTCACGCCGCTTTTGCTCGCTCTGGCGAGCCAGCTCGCCGCTCTCGGCTCGGACCCGCTCGATCTCACGCCGCTTTTGCTCGTTCTCGATCCGCTCCTGCTCGCTCTGGCGAGCCAGCTCGCCGCTCTCGGCTCGGACCCGCTCGATCTCGATCCGCTCTTGCTCGTTCAGCCGGGCCATCTCGCCGTTTTCCGCCCGAATCCGCTCGAGCGAGGCAAGCGTTACGCTCGCCTGTGCCTGGGCCTCGCGCACCAGTTCTTCCAGCTTCAAGATATTCTGGAGCCGGTCGGCGCGGTCGGCTTCCGATTCGGCGTAGGCGCGCTCCAGGATGGCTCCGTTTTGGAGTTGGCGAGCCAGCGACGCTTCCATTTCACGGGAACGGGTGAGTGCCGCCTGGCAATGGCGATCCAGGTCGAGCATCGCCAGTATCAGCCGCCCGGAAGGGCGCAGCTTCAAATTGACCTCGATTTCCTCCTCGGTAAACCGCGAGAGCGGTTGACGCCCGGCCACCAGCGACATGTCGTAGGCGCCGAAAATCGCCGGTTCGAAACCGATATGGTCCGCTCCCGACCGCTCCAGCAGCAGCCGGACCGACTTCCCACTGAACAGATAAGTATGTTGGTCCGCCACGAGCATGGCGGGGAACGGGTCTTGATCCGCCTGCATGAGCTCCAGTGTCTTGCCTTCCCGGTAGCGCGGCGTCTGCAGATAGAGCAGACCATCGGGTTTCAGCAGCTTCAAGCACCTCCACATCATATCGAGCGGATCGTGGAGGTGCTCAAGTACATCCATCAAGACAATGACGTCGAGACTTTCGGCCGGGATGTTCTGGGCTTCGATCGGACCTGCCACTACGGGAACGTCGAACCGGCGCCTGGCCCCGGCCGCCGTTGCCGCGCTCAATTCCAAACCCGTGGCATCGAATCCGGCGGCCCGCAGCAAGGCCACAAACGCTCCGTGCGCGCAACCGATCTCCAGGACTTTGGCTGGCGGCAGCCTGTAGGGCAAGAGGGTCTTCAGCCAATACAGGCAGCGCTCGCGCAACTCGATACGCGACCGTTCCTCGAGCGCCGGATGGCCGTGGGTTCGCGCCTGATAATCGAAGTAGTCTTTTCCGTAGAAATCCCGCTCGTCGTCGGCCACCAGCAATTGCCCGGGCGTGGGCATGCGGCGCAACACCAGGGTTTCGCAGTCGGCGCAGCGCAGGTAATCGCCGGAAAAGGGTGCAAGGGTGGAATTGCCGCACCAGCAGGCCGCCGATTCGCTCATTGCCGGAATATCACCTCGCCAACCAATTCCGCTCCTCTCCGCCCGCTCACGCGCCGGCGTTCAGGTAGCCTTGATAGGCGCAACCCACTTCGCCGATCTCGCCGTCCAGCATCAGTTCGCCGTGATCCAACCAGAGCGCCCGCCCGCAGAACCGCTCGGCCATGCCGGCGGCGTGAGAAACGCAAAGGATCGTCTTGCCTCGCCGCCTGAAGTCGAGAATCCTGTCAAAACACTTGGCTTGAAACCCGGCGTCGCCGACCGTCAGCACTTCGTCGATGAGCAGGATATCGGGATCCAGGTTCACCGCCACCGAGAAGGCCAGACGCATGATCATGCCGCTCGAATAGGTGCGCAGCGGTTCCCGGATAAAATCCGAGATCTCCGCGAAATCCACGATTTCCTCCAGGCGCGCCGCGGTTTGCTTTCGGCTGAAGCCCAGCAGAGCGGCATTGAGGCGAATGTTTTCGAGGCCGGTCAGATCGGGATGAAAACCCGAGCCCAGCTCCAGCAAAGCCGCCACCCGTCCACGGGCCAGAACGTCGCCCCGATCCGGCGGTACGAGCCCGGCCACCAGGCTTAACAGGGTACTCTTGCCGGCCCCGTTCTTCCCCATCACCGCCAGGCTTTCGCCATGCTCCACCTGGAAGGAAACATCGCGCAGCGCGTGAAAACGTTCCACGCTGTCCTTCCAGGTCAGCAGCCTTTTGAAGTGAGAGCGCAGCAGAAGCTGTCCCGTGTGCCGGTGGAAGGTCTTCCACACCTCGCGGAATTCGACTGCCGGCTGAGAGCTCATAGGAAGTTATAAAACCTCGGCCGGAGCCGCCGAAAGACAGCCAGTCCCAGCAGAAACATCGCCACCGAACTGATGGCCGCTTTCGCCAGCAGCGTGCCGGCTGGCGCGGTCTGATCGAGAAGGATATTTCGCAGCGCCATCACCATGGCCGCGACCGGATTGTAAGCATAGATGATCCGGTACTGTGCCGGAATCCACCGGAAGTCGTAAACGATCGGCACTAACCAGAATAGAACTACATTGGTCGATTCCACCACATAGCGCACGTCCCGCACGTAGACGTTAAAGGCCGAAAACATCAGCGCGAGACCGGTCACGAACAGAACTTCGAGCGGCCAGATGGCCAGCAGCCAGAACCAGGAGCGGTGAATTCCAATCGCCGCCGCCGCCAGGAAAAGCAGGAGCAGAACCTGGGCGAGAAGCTGCAGGCAGTTAGCGAACACCGCCGCGACCGGAATCGCTTCGCGCGGGACCGGGACCCGCTTGATCAAGTGCGCATTGTCGATCAGAGAGATCGTGCCGCTCAGCCAGCACATGGTGAAGACGTTAAATGGAACCAGACCGCACAGGACAAACAGCGCGTAATGGGGAATGTTGGCGTTGGGGAAAATCCGCGTGAATACAAACCACAAAACCGACATCATCACCAGGGGATTGATCAGCGACCAGAACATCCCCAACGACATATTGCGGTACCGGATCTTGAAATCCTTCAACACCAGATTTTCGATCAGATACCAATAGTCGCCGGTCCAGTTCCGCACGGGGCGGACCGGTACCGGGAAGCGGTCGGCATTAGTTGAAAACGGCAGACGCATAGTCTAGAAAGAGCCGGCACCACAAAAAACATCGCCGGTGGGAAATACTGTTCCTTAGTGTACCCCAAGGCGCAGCCGTTAGCCGCGGCTGGCGGGGCCGTCGATGGCGGGCAAAGGTGCGGCTTCGAGCCGAACGAGCCTCTCTCTGGACTGGCCCTCGGCGTCGCGAAGCAGCGACTCCAGGGTGGGCTGCGCCTTCGCGCGGATGAAGATCTGGTAGGCAAAAAGACCGCGGGAAAGGTGGATGGCCAGGCGGTTCATGGCCAACAGCGCCCGGCTCAGAAAGCGATCGCCAATCGCCAAGGGAAACGGCGCGGGAACGCCCTCGATTTCCACCATATCGAAACCCGCCTGCACCAGCGCCCGCCGCATGGATGCAAAGGTGAATAACCGGGTGTGAGTAACATCCAGAATGCCGCGTTTGCCGTAATTGAACTGTCCGGTGAGGAGCATGAGGCGGGTTACCAGGCAGGCAACGTTGCCGGTACTCAGGACCACCTCGGTCGAGGGACTGGCGCCCAGCGCGCGATGCATTTCCTCCAGAAACGCTTCCGGGCGGTTGAGATGCTCGATCACGTCGAGCAACAGGACGACGTCGTACTGGCCGGGCCCGATCGGCGGCACGCCATCGTTCAGGTTGTGAATGGCGAACTCGTCGAGTATCCCATCCCGAACCGGAGTAACGTCAAGCCCGCGGACGAAGCAGTTCTTCTGGCTTTTCAACACCGCGCCCATGTAGCCTCCGGCGCAACCGAGGTCCAGCACCCTGGAGCCGGGCCGAACCCGGTCGCGGGTCATCGAATGCGGGCTGGTGTAGTGCAGTTTCAAGGTGTAGGGCGAATAGGTTTCCGGAGGCGCGCAGTCGAAGCGGCGATCGTAGAAGAGGCTCAATTCCTGCAGCCGGGCCTTGATCGCGGCCGCCAGCACTTTGGCGGCGTAAACCAGCCCGTTGACGCTCCGGATCTCGTCGCCGGAATAGGTCGGAACGGGCGCTTCGGAAATCCTCCGGCCGGCGATCAGAAGTTGAATCGCGAGCTCGGTGTCGAACACGAAATCGTTGCTGTTGCGGGCGAAAGGAACCGCCCGCAGGGCGTCCAGCGAGTACGCCCGGTAGCCACAGTGGAGCTCGCTGAAACCGGTGTGCAGAAGCCGGTTTTCGAGCCAGGTGAGGATGCGGTTGCCGACGAATTTGTAAAGCGGCATTCCGTCCCGCAGAGCGCCCCAGCGAGTGGCCATGCGCGAACCCAGCACCGCCGCCGCTTCTCCGGTCCGCAGCGGCTCCAAGAGGTCGAGCAGGCATTCCGGCGGGTACTGGCCGTCGCCGTGCAGCAGCGCCACCAGATCGAACCCGTTCTCAATGCCGTATTGGTAGCCCAGCTTCTGAATGGCGCCGTACCCCTCGCGCCGGGCGTTGAACAGGACGCGAACGGGAAAGGGCGTTTCCTGGCGCCGCCCCACCCCATGGCTGTGCGAGAAAGTGGCGTCGGCGGAGGCGTCGTCGAGAATCAGGATTTCCGCGTCGTACTCGCGGGCCAGGCTCCCCGGAATGCGGGCGATGACGGCGTCGATGGTCTTCTCGGCGTTGTAAGCGACCACCAGGATCAGCAGCCGCGGGCGCGCGTTGTATTGGCCAATGGGTTCCATGGAGCAAGCACCGGAGGAGCCGTCAGCTCCACGACTCTCAGCATACAGCTTACAGCACGCGAGGCGTCTTCCGGCTCCCGGCTTCGTGCTTACATGGAGAGAGATGCCTGCCCCTCGCGTGGAACTCCGCGCCGTCTCCAAAACATACGACAACGGCGGCCAGCCGGTACCGGTTTTGCACTGCATCGACCTCGAACTGATGCCGGCCACGGTGACGGCGCTGGTAGGCCGCAGCGGCTGTGGCAAGACCACGCTGCTCAACCTGGCCGGCGCCATGGATTTCCCCTCGTCGGGCGAGGTGCGGATCGACGGCCGCTCCACCAGCGCGCTGGGCGAACGGGAATTAACCGCATTGCGCCGCAATTACATTGGCTTTGTCTTTCAGTTTTTTCAACTGCTGCCGACGCTTTCCGTCCTGGAGAACGTGGAACTGCCGCTGCTGTTGGCGCGCGTGCCGAAAGCCCGCGACGCCGCCCGCGAGCGGCTGCGCTGGGTGGGCCTGGAAGAGAAGGCCTCCAGCCTGCCGTACCAGCTTTCCGGCGGCCAACTGCAGCGCGTCGCCATCGCCCGAGCGCTGGTGCATTCGCCGGGAGTGGTGATTGCCGACGAGCCCACCGGCAACCTGGATACGGCCAGCGGCGAGCAGGTGCTTGCGCTGCTGAAAGAATGCGCCACGCGACTGGGCGCGGCCGTGCTGATGGCCACCCACTCGGCCGAAGCCGCCGCCATCGCCGGCGTCCGCGTACACCTTCGCGACGGGCGGGTCGCCGCGATCGAGCAAGAATAGTCGAGCGATGATATCGGTATGGCGCTGGAGACGGAACGCCTCATCCTCGATATTTGGCGGAGCGACGACTGGACTAGGTTCCGCCCGATCGCGACCGATGTCGAGGTGATGCGCTATATCACCGGCGGCGTGCCCTGGATCGACGAGCGGATCCGCTCGTTCGTCGACCGCCAGATAGAGTCGTATCGCACTCGCGGGTTCTGCCGCTGGAAGCTGCTGCGGAAGCCGGCCGGGAACCTGATCGGCTTCTGTGGCGTGGGTATCTGGCGCGACGGACTGGAACCGGAGATCGGCTGGTGGCTGGCACGCGCGTATTGGGGGCGTGGCCTGGCAACGGAAGCCGCCGCCGAGGCCCTCGACGACGCTTTCGAGCGGGTAGGCCTGGAGCGTGTGGTCTCTATTGCTATGCCTGAAAACCGGGCGTCGACGCGGATCATGGAGAAGCTCGGACTGGATTTCGATGGCGAATTCGAAAGCGAAGGTGTCCGCCTGGTGCGGTACGCCATGGATCGGGTGCGGTACCGGGAGATCGGCCGCCACCCGGCGGGTTCCCGGCGTTCGGCCCAGGTATCATAGGAGTGGATCGGCTCTCTCCTGGAATTATCCGTGCGCAAACCCGAAATCATGAGTCCGGCAGGTTATTGGCCACAATTGTGGGCGGCGATTGAGGCCGGGGCGGACGCGGTGTACTTCGGCCTGCGCCACTTCACGGCGCGCGCCAAAGTGGGGTTCGAGGCGAGCGAACTGCCGGAGGCGATGGCGACCCTGCACCGGCGCGGGGTACGCGGCTACGTCACCTTTAATACGCTGGTGTTCGAGCACGAAATCGAGGAGGCGGGCCGCGCTCTCGAATGCATTGCGCGGGCCGGCGCCGACGCCATCATTGTGCAGGATCTGGGCATTGCCAGGCTGGCGCGGGAGATCGCTCCCGATCTTCAGATTCACGCCAGCACGCAGATGTCGGTGACCAACGCCGAAGGGGTGCGGCTGGCCGAGCGGCTGGGCGCCACCAGGGTGACGCTGGCGCGCGAGCTTTCGCTCGACGAGATCCGCGCCATCCGCGCGGCCACCGCCTGCGAGCTGGAAATCTTCGTGCATGGCGCGCTGTGCGTGGCCTTTTCCGGCCAGTGCTTCTCGTCGGAAGCCTGGGGCGGCCGCAGCGCCAACCGGGGCCAGTGCGCGCAGGCTTGCCGCTTGCCTTACGAAATGATGGTGGACGGCAGGCTCGAGCCGCTCGGCGATGCCCGCTATCTTCTTTCCCCCGGCGATCTGTACGCCCTGCGCCAGATTCCCGAGATTGTCGGGATCGGCGTTTCGGCCCTCAAAATCGAAGGCCGCTACAAGGATGCCGATTACGTGGCGCTGGCCACGCGCGCCTATCGAAAGGCGGTGGACGATGCCGTGGCGGGGATGGCGCCATCGATCGATCGCGCCGCCGAACTGGAGTTGGAGCAGGTCTACTCGCGCGGCCTCGGTGCGTTCTTTTTGAATGGCACCAATCATCAGGCGGTGGTGAACGGACGCGCCCCGCGCCATCGCGGCGTGCTGATGGGCAAGGTGGTCCGGGTGGCGGAGTCGGGCATCCTGATCGAGCCGGCCGAGGCGCACCGGGTGGCGCCGCTCAAACCGGGCGATGGGGTGGTGTTCGACGCCGCAAGCTGGCGCAGTCCGGAGGAGAAAGAAGAAGGTGGGCGGGTGTTCGAGGTGCGCGGGGCGGGAACGGCCTTGGAGGTGGGATTCGGCAATGGCGCCATCGACCCCAGCCGTATCCGCCGCGGCGATTGGCTATGGCGCACCCACGACCCGGACATCGACAAGGCCGCTCGGCCCTATCTGGAACCCGCGCAGCCGTTGCGCAGGCAGCGGGTTACCGTGCGGGCCGTGGCGCGCGCCGGCGAACCGCTGCGCACCGAATGGAGCGTCGGCGCGCTTAGGGTGAAGGTGGAATCACGCGAGGCGCTGGGCGAGGCCCGCAGCCAGGCGCTCGACCGGGATTTTCTGCGGGCGCAGTTCGGCCGCCTCGGTAACACGGCTTACGAACTGGCGGAATTGGAACTGGAGATTGACGGCCGGCCTTTCGCCCCCAGTTCGCTTTTGAACCAAATCCGCCGGGAAGCCGTGGAGGAGTTGGAAAGGGCGCAAGCGGCGCCGCGCCCGGCCGCTATCCAGCCGGTTCGGCTTTCCAGCGCGCCGGTTCGGGCCGTCGCCGAACCGCCCGGAGAAGCCCTGTTGCACCTGTTGGTGCGCACTCCGGAGCAGCTCGAAGCCGCTATCGCGGCCGGGCCGGCAAGCGTCACGCTCGACTACCTGGATCTGTATGGTCTGAAGCCTTCCCTCGATCGGGTGCGCGGCGCCGGTGTCGCCGTGCGCGTGGCCAGCCCGCGGGTGTTGAAGCCCGGCGAGGCGCGCATAGTCGACTTTCTGCTGAGCTGCGGTTGCCCTATCCTGGTGCGCTCGGCCGGGTTGCTCGAAGCGCTGCGGGAGCGCTCCCATCGAGGTCTGGTGGGCGACTTCAGCTTGAACGCGGCCAATAGTCTGACCGCGGAAGAACTGTTTGCGATGGGACTCGACGCGCTCACTCCGACCCACGATCTGAACGCCGCCCAGGTGGCCGACCTGGCGCGGCGCGCGGGGGTGGGGCGTATAGAAGCCGTCGCCTATCAGCACCTGCCCGTGTTCCACACCGAACATTGCGTGTTCTGCCGGTTTCTTTCGACGGGGACCAGCTACCGGGATTGCGGCCGGCCGTGCGAGCGGCACCAGGTGGCCCTTCGCGATCCCCAGGGCCGCGAGCATCCGGTGCTGGCCGACGTGGGCTGCCGCAACACCGTATTCGGCGCCGAGGCGCAGCAGGCCGCCCTGCGTCTGGAGGAATGGCGGGCGGCCGGCATTTGCGATTTTCGCCTGGAGTTCGCACACGAAACCGCCGAACAGGTCGCCGCGGTGGCGCGCGCTTTTGCCGAGACCCTGGCCGGCCGGCGTAGCGGGCGGGCTCTGGCCGAATTCCTGCGCTCCATTGCCCCCGGAGGGACTACCGAAGGCAGTTTGTTTGTGCCGGCCGGATACCTGACACTGCCGGTGCTGCAATAGCGGCGGGCTGGCAATGCGTCACCTCGGCCGTTTTCGGACGCGGCGAGGCCTGCTGGTGGCCGCCGGGCGAGGACCGGCTAGCGACGGCGCGGAGCTTCGCGCCCGCCTTGAACGATCCATATCCCGCGTATCGGGTGGTTTCTTGACCGGCTCCAGAATAGCCCCGCACACTCCACATACAACGTAAAAGTGTCGGCCGCGCAGCCGGCGTTCCCGCGGCCCCGAATGCTGGCAAGTCGAGGCCATCTCCATGCCCCTGAGATCATCCCGTCTCCGACGGACTACGGCGGACCCCACACTTTTGCCACCTGCGTAATGGGCTTGCCCATGAATGGCTCCATCATGAGTGTCATGCGATGGTTGTAACGACCAGCGCGGGAGATCAGGCACGTGAGCGCCAAGAGCAACGATGCGAGCTTGAGAATCACGCGGCGCTCCTAAGAATAGCCGCCACGCTGCTCAATCTGCACCCACGACCCGAACTTGCTGTCTCCGTACCGGCCGTCGCCGTACAGAGTGACCGCCCGAAGATACCTAGCCAAGAGCGGGTATAGCGAAACTACGTGCCCTTGCGGCGATTCCAGGTCCACGACGGGCCTGGCAGTCTCTCGCAGCACGCAGCTGACAAGTTCGTCGGCCAGGGGGGGGGGCAGGGTCGCCTGCGCCCTGTCCGCTTATTTGAGCGCGTTGGCCAGAAGGCTGTCGAGCTTGGCTTTGGCGGCTTCTGGAGACTCGCCGAGCCATGAGGATCCGGCGTTGGGAAGATATGGGATGAGTTCCTCCCAGGTCCAACGCTTGTCCGGTGAGAAAGCGGCATAGCCGAGCGCGTCGGCCAGGCGCCAACTCACCCTGATGAGATTATCCAGGCTGACTTCCCCGGGAACCAGGTCGTCGTGATGGGTCGCGATGGCGGCGGCGGTTTCGTCCGGGAAGTTCCAATCCTGAGCCAGGTAGGCGCCGGCGGTGCAGTGGTCGATCTCGAACAGATCCCGTTCGGTCTGCAGCAGATCGAATCCGAAGTCGTCGGAGACCTCCAGCATGCGCGAGTATTCATCGGGATACGCCGACATCATCCCCAGCGTACCCAGGTTGTGCAGCAAGCCGGTGGTGTAAGCGGCGTCGCGATCGAGCCCGGCGACGCGGGCGGCTTCTTCCGCGATGATCGCGGTAAACAGGCTGTGGACCCAGACTTTGCGCAGTGCCGCGATCCGCACCGAGGAGCGGACCATGCGGTTCACCGCGACCAGGGTGGCCATGGTTTTGATGCGATCCGTGCCGACCATGATGATGGCCTGCGGGATGCTCGTCACCTCGCGGCTGAGGCTAAAGAGCGCGGAGTTGGCAAAGCGAAGCAACTCCGCCGTGAACGACGGGTCCATTTTGACGATATTGCCGAGTTCACGAGCGCTCACGTTTTCTTTCCCGGCAAGGGCAAGGAGACGTTGGGCGATATGAGGAAACGGAGGCACCAGCCGGAGGGCCCATGGTGCTTGCGGACGGGCGAGAAGTTCAGGCATTACACACTCCGGGTATTTAATCGGCAGAATTCGCTTCAAGATTAGAGGGAATTTTCGCCGCCGGTCGTCGAAAACCGATCCGGGCGAACAATAAACCGGCGGCCGGATCGCCGATACCACTTCTGGTGACGCCCTAACTCGTTGATTCTAATGGCCAGCGGTCCTCCGCAGCGCCTGGGCTTGGTAAACGCCGGGGAAACCATGCCGCATCATCGCTACAATAATGTTTGCACTCCCGCATCGCCATCTTCCTTTTCCTGCAGGCATCGCTCTGCCTGGCTCAACCCGCGGCGCCGGCTCCTTCGCAACCGGCGCCGGAACCGCGGCATGAGACGGTGGTGGTGACGGGCACGTTTGAGCCGTTATCGCTGGACGAGATCGACCGCGACCTGGTGACGTTGCCGGTGCGCACCGAAAAACTGGTGCTCAATACGCTGGCCGACGTATTGAAGCTGGATCCCACCCTGGACCTGCAGGAAAGAGCGCCGGGTGGCATCCAGACCGACGTTTCCATCCGCGGCGGCAGTTTCGAGCAGACCCTGGTGCTGGTCGACGGACTGCGCATGGACGACGCGCAGAGCGGCCACCACGATATGGATATTCCCATCCCGCTCGATGCCATCGACCGCGTGGAAGTACTGCAGGGCGCCGGTTCCACCCAATACGGTTCGGATGCGGTGGGCGGCGTCATCAACATTATTACGGCGCCTCCGGAAGGGCTGGAAATCCGTCTGCGGACCGCGGCGGGCAACGACGGCATCAATCAGCAGCGGGTTTCGCTGGGCGATTCGTTCGGCGGCCTGTCCGAGCAACTCACCTTTGCGCGCGATTTTTCCACCGGTTTCACCACCGACCGCGATTACCGCAACCTGGATTTTGCCTCTACCACCCATCTGGCCAGCGCCTGGGGCGCGAGCGACCTGATTCTGGCCTACATGGACCACCCTTTCGGCGCCGACCAGTTCTACGGCCCCTACCCTTCCTGGGAAGATACCAAGACCTGGCTGGCAGGTTTTCGCCAGACGTTCGGCAGCGATACGGAAGTGGACTTCGCCTACCGGCGCCATAGCGATCTGTTCGTCCTCTACCGCGACGATCCCGAAATCTACACCAACCATCACGCGGACCAGAGCTGGCAGGCCGCATTCCGGCGGCACAAGCAAATCAAGCGCAACGTGACGTACGCTTACGGCGTGGAAGGGCTGCACGAATCCATCGTCAGCAACAACCTGGGCATTCATGCGCGCAGCCGGAGCTCGGCGTACGCGGCTCTCGATTTTCGCGCGCTGCGGCGTTTTTCGCTGTCCCTGGCGGCGCGCGAAGAGGTATATCGCACCTGGTCGGCGGAGTTCACCCCGACGGTGGCGGGAGGCTACTGGCTCAGCCCGCACTGGAAGCTGCGCGCCTCGGTGAGCCGGGCGTTCCGCGTGCCCACTTACACCGATCTCTACTACGAAGATCCGGCCAACCTGGGCAATCCGAACCTGCGGCCGGAGCGGGCGTGGAGCTACGAGAGCGGAGTGGAGTGGAACCCGGCATCGCGCGTGCGCGCCGATCTGACGGTATTCCAGCGCCGCCTCCGCGACGGCATCGATTACTACCGCGCATCGCCGGCGGATCCGTGGCAGGCGCTGAATATCGACAGTCTGAATTTCACCGGGGTGGAAAGCGCCCTGCACATCGGCCTGGGCCGCGGCCAGACGCTGGATTTACGCTACGACTGGCTCTTGGGAATGGAAGACACGGTGCCTATCGGCGAGACCAAGTACACCTTCAACTACCCCACGGATTCGGCCGTAGTGGCGTGGCAGGGCAGCGTGAAAAGCCTGGCGCTGCGCACGCGCCTGGGCGTGGTGAACCGCCGCGGTCAATACCCGTATGCGCTGTGGGATGTCTCGGCCGCGTATACCCGCGGACGGCTTCATCCTTTCCTGCAGCTTTCGAACCTGACCAATACCGGCTACCAGGAAATCCAGGGCGTGCCCATGCCGGGACGAACCGCGATCGGCGGGCTGGAGTGGGTCATTCGCGGCCAGTAGCGCCGGTGAGCCCGCCGTCTATTTCGTCGCGCTCGCGGTGCGCGCCTTGGCCACCATCTCTTTCACCTGCGCCAGCAGTTCCGGCGCATGATAAACGATCCCGTCCTTGATCGTCCATTCCACTCCGCCGGTATGCACCGCCTGGCCGCCGCGAATCTCCTCCACCCCGGTCGGGTACAGCACCTTCAGGTTCTCGAGCGGGTTGCCGTTGACCACGATCAGGTCCGCCATCCAGCCGGCGCGCACCCGGCCCAGCCGCTCTTCCTCGCCCAGAATACGGGCGTTGTTGCCGGTGGCCTGCTCGACGATCCGAATCGGATGGAAACCGGCTTCCTGGTGCAGTTCCATGCTGCGAATCAGGCCGAAGCCGTACATCTGGTAAATGAACCCGGCGTCGTCGCCCATGCCGATCAGCCCGCCCAGCCGGTCGAATTCGCGCAACCCGGCCATCCAGATCCGGTAGTTTTCCTTCCAGAAAGTTTCATCGGTGGACGTCCAGCCCAGGAAATACGAACCGTGGTTGGCCGGGTTGGGCCGGAAGTATTCGGCCAGCGCGGGATGCAGGTAGTCGGCAAACCAGGGCTGCGTCTGGGCCCGCTGCAGGTCGCGGCTGGCTTCATAGATATCCAGCGTCGGCACCCACGCCACGTGGGCATCCACCATGGCCTGCAGCACCTTGGTCAGGCGCGCCGGATCGGCCTCGCGCCACAAGTGGCCGGCATAGCGGAAGCGGTCGGTTTCGTTGTTGTAGTTGTAAGACGAGGGGAAGTTTTGTACACCTTCCGGTATGGCCGCGTCCGGGATGCCGTACCAGTGTTCGATGCTGGTCGTGCCGTAGCGGATATCGTCCCAGGCGGTGGTCTCTTCCACCCCCACGTGATGCGCAATGCGCAGCCCCAGCTTGTGGGCTTCGTCTTCCATGGCGGCCATGGTGTCGCGATCGATGCCCAGAATCTTGATGCCGTCGGCCCCCGCCTGTTTCAGCTCGCGAACGTGAGCCCGCGCGGCGGCGGCATCCCGCGGCCGCCCGAACATGGGATAAATGAACAGGCGCGGCGCGGCGATTTTGCCCTCCGCCGATAGCCGGCGCAGCTCCAACGCGCGTTTGGTGTCGCTGCCCACGTCGCGAACGGTGGTGATGCCGCAGGCCAGCCAGATATCCAGCTCGTATTCGATCGGCTGTGGTTTCCCGCCCCGCTCTTCCTGCAGATGGGCGTGCGCGTCGATCAGCCCCGGCAGCACGTATTTGCCGGTGGCGTCGATCACCGCGTCCGCCTGCGCGGCCTCGCGGGCGCCGCGTCCCAGCGACACCGGGTCGAGTGCGATCACATCCGCGATGCGGTTATCCTCGACCACGATATCCTTCGGCCCGCTCGCCGGCGTTCCGTTGCCGTCCACCACCGTGGCATTGTGAATCAGCAGCCGGTGGTACCGCCTTCCCGAAACCGGCGCCTGCGCCGACGCGATGCCGGCAACCAATAGGAGAGTCAACCCGAGCTGGGGCGATAGCATAGGGAAATTGTGGCATAAAACAGCCCTCGGCCGTCAGCTCCAGCGCCGGTGTTAGCTGAAAGCCGACTGCTGACCGCTTCCCGCCCTTCGCTACACTGGATCTCGTGACCCCGCCCACCAAAGTGATCTATTTCGACCGGATTCCCGGCGACCCGTTCCGTCCCGGCTGGCAACGCCGCCTGCTTCACACCGACCGCCTCATGACGGTGGTTCTGGATATCGATAACGGCCCGTGGTCCGCGCCGGACCCGTTCCATTCCCACCCGCACGAGCAGACCACCTATGTGGCCGAAGGCGAGGTGCTGTTCCTTTCCGAAGGCGAGGAGCCGAAACGCCTGCGCGCCGGCGACGTCGTGGCCATCGCCTCCGGCCGCCCCCATGCCATTCAGTTGCTCTCGCCCCGCGCCCGCCTGGTGGATAACTTCACCCCCATTCGCGAAGATTTCCTGAAGTAGGCGGAAAACGAGAAGGGTCTGGTGTGTTGGGTGTTGTTTCCAGGCCGGTTTCGCCCGCGGCGAGCGCTTCAGCGTCCGGATACCGTGACGCCGGACTGGGTGTTCACGGCGCCGGAGGACACTACCAGTGGCAGGCTGCCGCTCGACAGACCGGACGGAACGATGGCGTTGATCTGCGTCACGCCGAAAACCGGCCCTGGGGCTTCGCCGTAGAAACTCACCTGCGCCGTGACGCCGCCGATGGTTACGGTGGGCGGACTCAGAGGCTGCGGAGTCAGAGGGCCAATCGAGGAACTGTTAACGGCGGTCACAGCTCCGGTGACGCCGGATGGGTTGGTCTGGCCCCCGCCGGTAAGGAATATCGTTATCGTTGAGCCAGCCGCTGGGTTGCCTGGCCCGTTAACACCGCCGGTGCTGTTAAGGATGGCTCCGGGGCCATTGCCAGATCCGCTCAAGGTGAAAATGCCGGGCGCGACTGTTGCGACAGGGGCTAAGTACCCGTTCGATGGGATGGGATAGAGCACCTCGACGATAGCGGTTGCAGCGCTTGCTACCTCATAGGGCACAACGCAGTCGATCTGCGTCGAGCTAACATAGAGTAGCGGCGCCGGCGTTCCATTGACCAGCACCTCAACTCCGCCGCTGGACGTAGCCACCTTGCCTGAACTGTCGAGCGCGAGGCCGATGGGCGTGGCCGGGCCAAGATCGGTTCCATAGACGGTAACCAACTCTCCCGGCGCGAGATTGCCCACGGCTGAACTTGCGGAGTTGACCAAAGAACGCACCTGCGGTTGAGGCTCTCCCGGCACGAATAGCGTAACGTGAACCGGAACGGTGCAGCGCCAAACCCCAATTTTCGCATGGTTGCCGCTTGAGAGGGCGGCGTGGCTCCAGACGGCGCTTTCCCCGATTTCGGCTAAGGCTGTGATTCATCGGCGCTGCGCCTCACCCCGTTTCTTGCCATGAAGGCCTAGTGGTCGAGAGCCATAAAGAAGGGGGCGTGGGGACGGCGCCTTCCCCCGGTTTCCGGCAAGAAGTCGGACGTCGCGATGCCGCACCGGGGCTGTTGGGGCTTCTGAGGTTCAGGCCACCCGCTCAGACATTCGATTGAATTTCTCAGCCTACGGACGGAAAACCACCCGCGAAAGGGCACGGATTGGACGGAAGTGCTTGACGTTGCCCGTGCAGAGCGGTAGAGCTGATTCGAGCGCGGTGGCAGCGATCAGTGCGTCGGCAAGTTGAATTCCATGGGCCATGGCGTGTTGTTCGATGAGCGCGGCCGCAGTGGCACCGATAGGTTCCGACAGGGGCAGGATGCGGAATTGCAGCTGACGAAGAGACTGTTGAATCTGGCGGACCTCCAGCTTTGAGCGAGCTCCTTGCAGTAACTCCATAAGCGAGACGATCGAGAGTTCGCGATCCGTGGCGGCGTCGATCGTGCGAGCAGCGCGCAGATTGCCCCGAGAGGCCCAAATCAGAACGTCCGTGTCGAACATCATTTCGTTTTCTTAGCGGACGCCTGCCCCTTGACTCTGGCTTGCGCAACCACTGAGCGAGTTCGGCGCAGGTTGCGGAGGTAAGACGCTGGATCCGTCAGATCTTCACGGTCCCCCCAAAGACCGAAGAAGGGCTGGTCCTCGGTTCTGGGCAGTCCGCCGCCGGAGGCTTCCGCGGAGAGCGTCATCGGCATCAGCTTCGCCTTCGCTTTCCCGCGATAGAGGACCGTAACGGTCTCACCGCGGTCGATGGCCCGGAGCACATCTTTCATGTTATACCGGAGATCCACTATACTGGCGTTCATGGAGTGCCTACATTAAAGTATACATTAACGTGGAGATGGGACCGGGTCGGGTCACTTGCCGGGGCGATGCGGAATGCCGGAAGCCGGCGGCGGCGCCGACGCCATGGCGGCGGCCAATAGAAGAGTCAACCCGAGGTTGCAGTTCGGGTGCGGGGCCACGGCGGCCGCCTTACTCGGCCCTCAGCGCCTCCGTCGGATCCACGGACGCCGCCCGCCGCGCTGGCAGATATCCGGCGAGCGCCGCCGCTGCCATCAGAACGACCGGCACTACCGCATAGGTCGGAGGATCCATGGGACTAATCCCGAATAACAGCGACTTCATCAACTGAGTCAGGCCTAATGCCGCGCCCAGCCCGATTGCCACGCCGATGCCCGCCAACACCAGCGCGTATTGCACAAACATCCTTCTTAGCTCGCCTTGCGGCGCACCCAGTGCCAGGCGAATGCCGATCTCGCGGCGCCGCTGCGACACGGTATACGAGATCACACCGTAGATGCCGATGACGCCGAGCACCAGCGCCATCGCACCCGCGATCCCCAGCATGACCAGGGTGAAGGAAGTTCGCGCCAGAGATTGACCATAAACCTCCTGCATCGTCCGTACCGACGCCACCGGCAAACTGGAATTCACCGACCAAACCGCTTGCCTCACCTGGTTGAGAAAACCCTCCGTTCCGGTGCGATCGCTCCGGACGACGAACGTCATCTTGCGGACGACGTTCAGCGGAGACGGACCAAAAATATTGTCCATCATCGACGGCCAGTACACGATTCCGGGCGCCTTCTCGTGGACGCCGTTCTCGTGCACGTCCTCGATGACGCCGATCACTTCCCGCCACGGCATTGGCGGAAATTCGCGGATTCGCTTCCCCAACGCGGCGGATGGACTACCCCACAACTCGCGTGCCAGATTCTCCGACACCATCGCGACCGGCCTGTGGCCGTAGACCTCGGTCCATGTCAGGTCGCGGCCCGCCACGATTCGTGTGCCGGCCGTGTGAAAGAAGCCGGGTGAGACATACTTGAAGAGGCGAAGTGGCGCGAATTCGCCGCCGGGATAAATCTTGTCCTGGGCAAAAATCTCGTTCCATCCTGAATCGAATCCTTCCATGGGCATTGCGCTGCCGAATCCAGCGGAGGTCACGCCCGGAATCGCCGCCAGCTTATCCACGATGCTGTTCTGGATACGAATCACTTGTTCCGGGCTCGCCACCAGGGACTCCGGAACGGAGAGCCGCATGGTTTGAAGATGCGCCGCGCCGGTGAATCCCGGGTCAACGGCCTGCAATGCCTGGAACGTGCGAATCATCAAGCCGGCGCTCACCATCAGTACCAGGGCCAGCGCAACTTGGGCGACGACCAGAAGATTGCGGGCGCGATGGCGTTCCCGGCTCACGCTTTGCGTCCGCCCGGCACTCCGGAGGACCGCGGAGATCCTCGGACCGGCGTATTTCAGAGCCGGGATCAGCCCGAAGAACAGGCCGGAGAGCAGCGAGAGAAGCACCGTGAACAAGAGCGTCCGCCCGTCCATGGAGATTTCGCCCAGGCGAGGTAGATTCGCCGGGCCGATAGCCACTAGAAGGCGCAGTCCCCCGACGGCGATTCCAATTCCGAGTGCGCCACCCATGAGTCCGAGCAACATGCTTTCGAGCAGCAGTACGCGGACGATTCGCACCCAGCCGGCGCCAAGCGAGGCTCGAACGGCCAGTTCCTGCTGGCGCGATTCCGCCTTCACCAGCAACAAATTCGTCACATTGGCGCAGGCAATCAGCATCACCAGGCCGATCGTCCCCATCACCACCCACAGCACGTTGCCGACGCTCCCCACCACTTCCTGTTTGAGAGGACGAATGGCGGGCGCGATTCTCCAGGCCTCAAAGAATCGCCCATTGGTGCCCGGCCCGTTCGACCAGGAGTCCATCCAGATTGGGAGCATTCGCGTAATGTCCGCATCGGCTCGGGCAATTGTCACTCCCGGCCTGAGCCGGGCGATCCCTTGCAGATAGAAGCCGGCCAGGGGCAACTTGGAACGCTCGAAACCGAGCGGCACGATCAGGTCTGCCTCCGCCTGGACGACCTGAAATCCCCGTGGCATGACGCCTACGATTTCCCGAGGGCGCGAATCGACAAGGATGCGGCGCCCTATCGCCGACCGTTCTCCCCCGAAGCGCCGCTGCCAATATCCGTAGCTGAGCATCGCCGTTTCCCGACCGCCCGGAACCTGGTCGGCGCGCAAGAGCCAACGCCCCGCTGCGGGTGGCACGCCGAGCGCTTGCAACACACCATCGCTGATGCCAACCGTGCGAACTTGTTCCGGCTCCGCCAGTCCCGTGACGTTCGCCGTGCCGGTGGTCCACACGCCCAGCGATTGAAACGACCGGTTCTGCTCGCTGTAGGTGAAATACATGGAGGGCGAGAGGCGCAGGCCGTCTGAGAAACTCGCCAGCCCGGCCGCGCCCGGAGCCACCTGCCGGAGCGCCACCAGTTCCGCAGCCCGGGGATAGTGCAGCGGCCTCAGCAGCACGCTGTTGATGACGCTGAAGACCGCCGTATTGGCGCCGATTCCAATCGCGATTGTCAGCAGCGCGATCACCGTGAACCCCGGAGCGCGGCGCAGGGTGCGCAGGCTGTAATGGACATCGCGGCCGAGCGTATCGAGGTATGCAATGGTGTTCATTCTGTAAATATCCTCTCGAATCCGTGTGCTGTTCCCGAACTTTCGGCGCGCTGCCGCGCGAGCCTCGCCAACCGGCATGCCACGGGCAATGTTTTCATCCGTCTCGATCTCGACGTACGACTCGATCTCTTCCAGCCGCTCCCGGTCCCACTTCGCCCGTCTGAAGAAACGTCCCCACCCCATCGCTCTCACTCCGAGGCCGGTTTCAGGATGCGGCCTATGGCTCGAACCACTTGGTCCCAACGCGCGGTCTGCGTAATCAACTGCTCTCGGCCCGCCGGCGTCAGCCGGTAATACCTGGCCTTGCGATTGTTCTCCGAAGTCCCCCAGAACGACGCGATCCAGCCGCGATTCTCCAGCCGGTGCAGGGCTGGGTATAGGGAGCCGTGTTCAATCTGGAGGACGTCATCTGAACCACGCTCAATGGCATGCGCTATGGTGTGACCGTGGGCCGCGCCAAGAATCAGCGTCTGAAGGACCAACATGTCGAGAGTTCCTTGGACCATCTCGCTTTGAAGGGGGGATTCGCGCCTTGGCATGTCCGGCAGTATACTCCACTCGATGATCTACCTGTCAAGCACAATAAATATACGTGTCATAGTCAATTCTGTTCCGAAATAATTCAAGAGATCATCTAGTGGTAGACAATGTGGCTTTCAAAAAGCCCTGGCGGTCGCCGGCGTCGTAGCGGGTGCCTTGGAATTTGCAGGCGTAGATGGGGCGGCTGTGGAGCAGATGGCGGAGGGCGTCGGTGAGCTGAATTTCGCCGCCCGAGCCGGGCTTGATGCTGGTGAGCGAGTCGGAGGCACTATCCGTGAACTGACAACTTCACTTCTCCGCCGCGGCGCTGCAGTACGGCTCCAGCGCCTTGATTGGCTGCGCTACCGGACCGAGGAAATTCGCCGCCCGGCGTTCGGCCAGTCCTTCCGGATCGTCCACCGGGTCCAGCACGGCCTGGCCGTTCACGCAATGTGCCTGCGTGCCCCAGTGCTGCGGCTTGCCCTCGCGCACGCTGACCAGGTCGGCCAGATAAGCATAGTCGCGGCCGGACGCTTCGCCTTGCCGCGCGGCCCGCTCCAGATCGCCCAGAACCGCCCGCTGCAGTTCCAGGTCCTGCTGCTCCACCAGCACGAAGAATTGGTGCGCGGCCTGCTTGCCCACCAGCGAAACCGCCGGCCAGCCAAAGCGCCGGCGGATCTGTTCCAACCCGGCGAGATTAGCCCGGTCCATCGCTTCCGTTTCTTCCACCGAGAACTTGCCCGGCTCCCGCGCAGCTTCGTTCCGGGAGGCCATTTCTTCAATTTCCCGGATCAGCTCGGCGGTTGCCGGAGCCGGGTCGCCCGGTCGAGGCCACGCCCCGCTCAGCACCAACTGGTCCGCTGCCGTGGCCCGCACCAGCTTCCATGGGGGCACTTGCCCCGCCACCACGACGTCGACCACCGTGGCGTGATCCGCGTCCAACAGCTTCATGCGGTACCGGTCGCCGTCGAAGGTAAACTCCGCGCAATTGTCCGCCATCGCCGCGTCCGCAACGGGCACTTCTTCCCGCTCCGCGCTGATGCGCGTGAAATAGCCCTCGGAATCGTAGCTCAGGTCCTTCGGCTGCAGCACGGACCCGCCCAACCCGGACCCCTCCGCCCGCAACTGGTAGATCATGGCGTTCCCGCCGGCGAACTTGACCAGCCAGGTGCCGGCATAATCGCCGAAAACGCTCCCGCTGGCCGCCCAGCCAGCCGCCGGCCCCATCGCCAGCGCCAACACGTATTTGGACAGCATAGGCCTGCCCCCAAGAATACACCTGCTGTGGGAAGTTGCAAATACCAATTCGTCACAATTCTCTGGAACCGCTCCCAAAACCCGTAGCCGCCGCGCCGCCGGCCCTGAATTGCCTGCGCAAGTCAATGACGAATTCGTACCAGTACGTTGCCGCGCAAGGAGTTACCGGACCTTTGCCGGTTTCCACTTACAAAACTTTACTGGTACAAAATTCAGGATTTCGGTTAAAGTAGAGCTAGATTTCAAATGAGAAAATTTGTTGCCGGCTCAAGCTACGCAGCACCGCGAAACCTCCAGTTGGCTCGGGTTCTGGTGGTGCATGGCGACTTGGCTCCACGGCTGGCGCTACAGACGATTTTGCAGGCCGGTGGTTACGCCGTGGATGCGGCGGCCACTCCGTCCGAGGCTCTCACCAAATTGGATGAGGGCAGGTACGATCTGGTTCTGAGCGAAGCCGAGCTCAAGCCCGGAGAGCACCATGCCGGCCGCAACGTGTTGGCCTACGCCCGCGTGAAGGATTACCATCCGGCCACGGCGGTGATCACTGCCGCCCGGCGCCTTCCCACCCGGTCGAACAGCCGCCAGCAGTTTTCCGTCTATGCGGAAAACCTCCCCTTGTTGCTCGGAAAAGTGGCGGAATTGATAGGCCTTCGGGCCAGTCGCCGCTACCGGCCTCTTCGCCAGGCAGTTTAGGCAAGCCGACCGTTCAGCCCCGCAATAGTAGCCGCGCTCGGGAGTTCTCTATCTACCGGAGCTAAGGCCCAGTTAGGAAATAACCTGCCATTTCGACGCGGCGCACGCACTGGTGCGTGCCGCGTCGGCACTTTTGCCGACGCTCGGCATAACACGCGCTAGCGGGTGTCGAGAAAGTCTCGACACGGCACGCAAAAGTGCGTGCGCCACGTCCGGACCGCTCTATCTGTGCCCGCCACCACCGCCGCCGGCGTGCCCGCCGCCGCCCATCCCGGCCGACGCGTGGCCCATGGAAGAAGCCCCGCCGCCCACGCTGGTTCCTCCGCTAAACCGGCCGCTGCCAGCACCCGAGGAACCGCCCACGCCCAGCCCGCGATTGCCTGTCGTAGCCGCTCCCGACAGGCCTCTGGCGGGCGTCCCGGTCGGATTTCCGGGGTGATTCACGACCCCCCGTGCCGATGATCCCGGTACGCCGCCACCGCCGCCGTTCCGTATCCAGCCGTAGCCTCCCGGAATCCAACCGGCGTAACCGGCCATAAACGGGCTGTAATAGGGAAACCCGTAGGGATCCATGAACATCCCGCTGCACGGCACGTAGGTCGACATGCCGTACCACATGTTGAAGCTCCAGGACGGCATACATCCCATGCCCTGCCCCACGCCACCCATCGTCGGGTAGAAAGCGCTTCCGGATAATGTCGGATAGAATGTGCTTCCCGACAATAACGACTGGCGCGCCGACGACACGTTCGCCATCGCCATATACTCGCTTCGCCGATGGCTCCAGCGGTCCAGCGCATCGGTATCCTCGGTATCGAATTTTTCCGGCTTGGCCGAGGCGTCGTCGAGAGACAACATTCTGCCCGTAGCCACCGGTACAAACTCGCCGCCTATCTCGACGTCCGCGCTTCCCTTGAAGACCTTGACCGCGGCAGGTTGGGTGTCGAAGCGGTAGATACCGGCCTTGGGAAGCGTAACCGCGGCGTTTGCCGTCACCACCGTCACGCTGGTATCTTTGCCGACTTCGAGGGCATCCACCACCGCCGATCCCTTCACGAGCTCGACGCGCGTATCGATCAGCCGGTTGGTGATCATCTTGAGCGAGCTGTTCTCGCCCAGCCGCAGCACCACACCCGGGTTGAGCAGAACTTCGGCGCGCCCCTGCTCGGTTTCGAGAACGCCGTTCTCTTTGACGTCGGCGAAGTGCGTGAGCGACGCTTCCAGGGGTTGCCCGTCCAGCGCGACCTGCCCTTCCTGATAGGCCACCACTCCCGATTTCGCCGAAATCACCGGTTGCGCCGACGCTACCAGCGCCCCCAGACCGATCACGGCTACAACTCCAGCTACGCCTTCGATTTTCATCTGCGGACCACCTAGATATAGCTTGCCACTGTTTTCGGCGAAGTCAATCGCTCTAGTGTAGTTCTTTCGATACAGGAGTGGCTGGGCGCGCACATTGGGGCGGCATGGAGCGTTCAGCGGTCAGCTTTCAGCGGTCAGCTAGTTAGGCCGCGCCCGGATCGGCGCTGCCCGCCGGTCCAAAGGTGTTCCGAAGCTGACGGCTGAAAGCTGACCGCTGAACGCTCTTCAAAACACGTAGCTGATGCCCGCCATGGGCGTCAAGTTGTTCAGAATGCTGCCGAACTTGGCTGAGGCGGGAGCCACGGCCGGCGTCAACACGCCGGTGGGAAACGGCGAGATGAAGTCGCGCACTTCGAGCCGCAGAAACATGCGCGGCGCCAGCCTGTAAGTCATCCCGCCGGCAACCGTGCCCATGGGCTCGATTGCGTGGGCCCTGGTGAAATAACCGAATTGCATCAGCGGCTGGTAGGCTTCCGGCGATCCGAGGCCCTGAAAGAGCTTCATGCCGCCGCCCACCGCCAGGTAATACTGGACGGGGGAATTCTTGCGGCGTGTGTGCCAGATCAGGTCGTAGTGCAGGGCGTGCGCAATGCCGGTGAAACTGGCCGAGGCCCCACCACTCGAAAGCTTTAGATTGCTGTCGAAGAACTCATACCGGATCTCTCCACTCAGGCTGGAGTAGAGGTTCTGTCCAAAGTACACGCCGCCAACGGCGCCGGCGGAGAATCCGGCCGTGGCCGAGGCGCCCGGGGTCGAAACCGGCACGGTATTCAGAAAACCGGCGCCTCCCACCGCGCCCACCTCCCACTGCTGCCCCCAGGCCGCCGCGCAAAAGGCAGCCGGGACCAGAACGCGCAAAACGAATGTCTTCATTTCCTTCTCCTTCAAGCGCCGTTTAGTTTCCGGCTCAGTTTCCCACTACGCGAACGTTCACACTGGAACTGGCCCCGGCCTGGTTGATCGCCAGGGGCACCGACAACCCCTGGGGAACACCGAACGGCACGGTGGCGTTGATCTGGTATACGCCGACTTGGCCCGGCACCAGACCGGCGTAACTGACACTCAGATTGGCGCCCCCCAGAGTCACGGTGGGCTGCAACACGGCGTTCGCCAGCGGACTGGATGGCGCGGCCGATCCGGCGGTCACCTGCGGACTGGTCAAGCCCAGCCCGTTGGTGTAAATCAACAGCGTGTCGTTGTAATTGACCGGGTTGGTGGGTGTCACCAGTTGATTGTTGGCAGCGCGGACGATCGTGGGCAGTCCGGTCAGCGGCCCGGCCGTTCCGTTCATGAATACGCTGGGCGCGGCCACGCCGACGGTGAAGTTGTAGTTGTTGCTGATGCCGCCCGGGGTGTGGATGGCGACCGAGGCATTGCCCCCTACGTTGTAGGGCAATTGCGCGTTTACCTGCGTGCCGGAGACAAACAGCAGCGGCACCGGCGTACCGTTGACGCTCAAGCAGGACTGGCCCAGCGCCGTCGGCAGCGGAATTTGCGCCGTAGCCACGTTGACCGGGCTCATGGAAGTACCGTAAACGGTGATCAGAGCGCCGGGGGCCAAGGCCGTCGAGTTGTTGGCGGCGTTTACCACGCTGGCAATCGTCGGCGTGGCCGCGCTGGCGCCATAACTCGAAGCCAGCACCGTAAACCCGGACGTGGTCAGAGCCACCACCGTGTTGTCGGCGGGCATCGCGGCCACGGTTCGGGTGAACGTCATGGCGGCGGATGTGGTAGTGGTGGACGAGGTCGACGACGAAGAGGAACTCGTGCCGGTGGTGGTGCCGCCGCTGGTCGCCGCGGTCGCGGTCGGCAGCAGGGGCGCTTCCACCATCGCGGTCGGGCTCGCTCCGCCGGTCAAGCTGGTGGTGAACTCCTGAATCACCCCCGGGCTGGTACTGGAGGCCGACGTGGCGAAATACCCGCCCTGACCGGTGAACAGGAATCCCGAAGAACTCCCGCCCGATTCCGCCAGCGTGCCAATCGGCACCAGCGAGGAGTTGAACACGTAGTTGCCCACTACGTACTGGTCGTAAGACGAGGCCGCGATGGCGCCCCCCAGCGCGGTGAAGTCCTGCCGCGCCGCGGTGAACGTGTTGGCCGCGGCCGAATAGAGCATCACCGTGCCGCCCGGATCGGCCAGAATGACGGTGGCGCCGTTGGGCGCCGCGGCCAGGGCGGATTGCGGCGAAACCTTGTTCAGATAGGCTCCCAGACTGCTCAGCATGGTTCCCAGTTCGGTGGAGAGATCCAAACTGTCGACGGCGCCGAGTCCGGTGCCTTCGTCGCGAGCCAGGACCAGGATGGCGCTGTTGGAAACCGCCAGCGACCGCCCGTAGTGCCCGCCCGGCAAAACGATGGCGGACACCATCTGCAGCGCATTCAGATCGTACATGGTCACGAACTGCGAGTCGTTGTGGCCCACCAGCAGGTACTGCGAATCGCCGGTGATGGCCAGCGACATGGGCGTCGTAAGGGTCGGGAGGGTGGCGATCTGGCTGTTGGTCGAGCCGTCGAAAACCAATACTTCGTCCCGATCCTCGCGGGCGATATAGAAACGGTTGCGCGCCGCGTCCGGCACAATATCGCCTAGAACGCCCGGCACATCGACGATGGTGCCGCGCTGTTCCACGTCCGGATTGCTGACCAGCACGCGCACCGTCTTGGCGGCATTGACCGCGCTCACCGAACCGATCGTCAGGTCCACCGGGGAAGTCCCGGTGGCGGTCGCGAACGCGCTCGGGTTGGCGGTGACCGTGATCGTCGCCGGCGTGGTTCCCGCCGCCGGCGATACGCTCACTCCGGCCACCGGCGAGAAGATGGAGAAGTCCGTGTGATTGCCGCCCGGATCGCTGAGCGTAAAGGTGCCCGTCACCGTGCTGCGGTTGCAGAAATTGGTCTCGAGCAATACGTCTTCGGCCGACGCGCTCAGCCGATGGTATTGGCTCAGGCTGCCGACCGGAATCACCGTCACCCCGCTTTCGGAGATGGCATACATCACCGTGCCCGCGGCGTTGAGCAGGGCTCGTCCCACCAGGTTTTCCGGCAGGACAATGCGGTCCTGAACCGCCATGCTGCTCGACGACATGATCAGCAGATTCGGCAGCGGCGTCGCCGACGAAGACGCCGCCACCGGACCGGTCGGCTGGCTCGAATCGGGGAGTTGGCCGTAAAGGATGCCACCGGCGGAATCGATGGTATGGCCGGTGATGTTCTTCGATGCCAGGATGTTGGGATAACGCCCGACAATGCCGTTCAAATTCACCAGCGAGTATCCCACCATGGCGTACGAGCCGTCGGCGGAAACGCTCACCCTCGGCAGCAGCGCCGGAGAGGACGTGTAAGAAATGGGATAGACACTCGGCGCATTTGGCCAGGAGTGGCCGTCGATCTTGAAGACGACCTGGCTGGTTCCCGTGGTGGCGCCCGCCAGACCCCAGATCGAAAGCCCGTCGCCCGCCGAATTCCACGCCATGGCGGCTTCGGTGATCTGTCCCGGAGAAGCCGGCGCCTGTATCGGCAGACTGCTCGACACATTCGCCAGGCTCGTCAGCAGCGTCAGTTTGCCGCTGACCGGGTCCATCTCCCAGATGTTCGCCGTAGTGACAATCACCGCGACGCCGGAAGGATAACGCGCATCGGGCACGTTCAGAAACGCAACGCCCAGCGGCGGCTCTCCGGTGGCCAGCGTCTGTTGCGTGTTGTCGGACAGGTTAATAATGGTGACGAGGTTTCCCGCCGTCGCTCCCGCCGCCGTCGCATTATAGTGAGTCACCACAAGATACGACCCGTCGGGCGACATCGCCAGCGAGCCGGGCTGGGCCGCCACATTGAGCGAAGTGTGGATCTTCAGGTCCGAAAGCGACAGAAAGTCGATCGTATTGGATCCGAAATCGGCGATGTACACGTAACCGCGCGATTCGTCCAGCACGATGTCGGAAGCGGTTCCGCCGATGGGAACTACCGTCCCGAGGCTGGCGGCGGCCGAAGGCAATACGCTCGGGATGGAAACCGCGAGCAGTAACGTGACGGACAGTCTGTTGAAGCGCATAAGCGGAGTCTTCGAACATTACGATTACAGAGGGTCCGCCGGAGCAAATCAATGATCGAAATGGCTAGTAATGCCGCCATTACCAAAGTTAGTCGTGTATTTCCGGGGATTTACACGTATACTGCAGCCGTAAACGCAGCTTCCGCGCGCCGGGGAAGACGTTAGGCGCTCAGCTCGCCGCGGAAGGAATAAAGGTGGTCATGAAAACCCGCTTCGCTCCGATGGCACAGTGGTTACTCCGCGCCGCTCTGGCGGCCGCGCTGGCGGCTTCGGCTTCGGCTCAATCCACTTCCGTGACGACGATTACTCCGGTGCCGGCCGGCGCCATTTTCAGCGTGGACGGACAGTCTTATTCCCAGGCGACCAGCTTCACCTGGCCGGCCGGCAGCGCGCATACCGTAGCGGTCCCCGAGGTTATCGAAAACAGCGCCTTGCCGAACACTCAATTGACTTTCCTGGGTATCAGTTGGGCGGATGGAGCTTACGGCACCACCAGCGTTGTCATTACCGCCGACCCCGCGATCACCCACTATACCGTGAACTTCGCCGTGGGTTATGCGCTGACCGTCTCGTTCTACTCCTGCGGCACCACCAATTGCGGAGCGGGCCCCGGATACCTCACCGTCAACAGCGGCCTGCCGAGCGGTCTGTGGTCGAGCACCACTACCTACGCAACGGGCGATACGGTCGTCTATGACGGCGCGTCCTATATCTCGCTCATCAGTGGGAATACCGGATATATTCCATCGAGTTCGTCCGGCGTTTGGCAACTGGTTACTCCGGTTGAGGTAACCTCCTCGCAACAGATCTATTTTGCGGCCGGCAGTACGGTGACCGCGCAAGCCTTCCCCAATCCCGGCTATGTCTTCACGGGATGGTCCTCGGTGGGCGCCGGAGAAAACGCGCTGGGCTATCAGCTCACCGTCACCATGAACGGGCCCATGTCCATCTATCCCGGCTTTGCCCCCGCCACGACCGTGAATTTCGCCACCGTGCCGGCCAACCTCGCCATCCTGGCCGACCACAATTCCATGAACACTCCGGCACAGCAATTCTGGGGCTGGAATACGGTGCATACGTTGGGCGCGATCTCGCCGCAAGAAGACAATACCGGCAACATGTGGGTCTTCTCTTCCTGGAGCGACGGCGGAACCCAGACGCACGCTTATACCGTGCCTTCCACGTCTTTGCCGGTCACGCTTACAGCCACGTTCGTCCCGGGCGTCGCGGTTTCCTTCTTCACTTCTCCCACCGGACTCAGCCTGACCGTCGACGGGCGCAGCAACTGGCCCAACTACGACTTTCTCTGGGGCGTAGGCCAGACGCATACGTTTTCCGCTCCGGCGCAACAGACCGATTCCGAGGGACGTATCTGGTCGTTCGCCTCCTGGTCGAACGGCGGGCCCGCTTCGCAGACGCTGGTGGCGCCCGGTAACGCGCCCGGCGGCATTTCGTTGACGGCCACTTACACACCGGTCGGACAGTTGACCATTAACAGCGCGACGGCGTCCTCGGTGCTGGTGAATGGCACCGCCTGCAGCCTGCCCTGCAAGGTGCTTCAGGCCGTGGGCAACGTGGTCACCCTCAGCGCGCCCGCTTCGGACGCGGTGAGCGCGGGGTCGCGCCAGGACTTTCTGGGGTGGTCGAACGGCGCCACCGGCGACCTCAATTACACTCTCACCGCCGCGCCCACCACCATCGCCGCCAACTATCACCTCATGAATCTTCTGGCAACCAGCGCGGCGCCCGCCGGAGGAGCTTCCTGGACGCTGGCGCCCGCCTCGCCCGACGGGTTCTACGATTCCGCCGTCACCGTCAACGTGAGCGTCGCGGCCCTGCCCGGGTACCGGTTTCTCAACTTCGCCGGAGACCTCGGCGGCTCCGTACCCAGCGGACAGGTGGCCATGAGCGTGCCGCGCAGCGTGCAAGCCGTGTTCTCGAAGGCGCCTTATCTCTCGCCGTTGGGGGCGGCGAATGGCGCCGGCCTCACTCCGGTGGCGGGAGTGGCTCCCGGTTCGGTGGTTTCCCTTTTCGGCCTCAATCTCGCGCCGGCGGTTGCCTCCGGTCCCTCGTCCCCGATGGTGCAGACCCTGGGCGGCCTGACGGTAAGTCTTGGCGACAGCGTGCTGCCGCTCTTCTTCGTTTCCCCCACGCAAATCAATTTCCTGCTGCCCGACGGCACCGCCACCGGCAACGCTACCCTTACGGTCGGCATCGCCGGCCAGCCCAACTCGACCGCCCCCATCTCCATCGTTCAGGACGCGCCCGGCCTGTTCGGCCAGTCCGCCAGCGGCCAGACCTACGCCGTGGCTTTTCACGCCGACGGCACCCAGGTGACTACCGCTTCACCGGCCGTGGCGGGCGAAATCGTAACCGTCTATGGCACCGGCTTCGGCCCCGCCAGCACACCGCGCCCCTTCGGCGTCCCGGCGCCCCCCGGAATCGAACTTACCGATCCGATCGCCGTCGGGTTGAACGGTCAGACCGTTTCGCCCACCGGCGCCGCCGTTGTGGCGGGCTCCATCGGTATCGATTCGGTCGCCTTCGCGGTGCCTGCCGGCTTACCCGCCGCCTCGAACGCCGCCCTGACCGTCACCGTGAACGGCCAGGCCAGCAACAGCGTCTGGCTGCCGCTGCAATAAAAGCCCAGGGCACGTGCCTATGCGGCTGAAAGGCGAAAGCTGAAGCTGTGAACTGAAAACTGTGAACTGAAAACTGAAAACTACCTTCCCAGATCGATGCCGAGTTTCTTCAGCTCTTCGGAGTAGTAGCGCCGGTGGAGCAGGTCCCATTCCTCGCTGCCTTCGGGGATTTCGCGTTTCTGGCTGCGAATCTTCAGCCGCGCGGCGCGATCCACCTTGTCCTCGGCCAGCAGCAGATCGGTGATCGATCGTACGATCTCGAGACGCACCGCGTTGGAGTCCTTATTCCGCAGGCGCAGATCGTGGCTCCGGCGCAGCATCTCCACCAGCTTGTGGGAAATGTCGGTGACCTTGTCGCGCGATAGTTTCATGGCGTCGCCGGTGTCCCGGCCGGAAGCGCGAATCACCTTGCGCTGCTGAATCAGCGTGTTCTTGATCCGCCGAAACATCTCCTGATAACTGACGCCCTCCCGGCGCATGTACTCGCTGTACTGGCTCAGAAGATCGCGCACTTCGTCGTTCAGACGGTCTTCCACCGCCAGTTCCTCGGCGATGACAGCCTCGACTTTTTCGACTACCGCCGCCGGATTGGGAGTCTCAATAGTGGCCGGAATCAGCTTTTGTACGAGTTGTCGCGAGATGTAGGCGACGAATTCTCTGGCAAGCAGCATTCTGAGGCGAAATCGTAGTGTATCACGGGTGAAACCCGGCTCAGCCAGAACCCGGTATCATCAAAGATAAGGAAGGCCGCTTGAAAGCCGCTCCAGGCGGACAGGGGGACCGAATGCCACTACCGCAGGAAGATCCGTTGACCTATTTGGCGCGCAAGCCAGCCGAAGCCGTGCCCAAGGGGGGGGCGATCTATTCCCCGGAGGCACCCGTGGGGCGGCTGTATCTGGTAGTAACCGGCCGCGTCAAAATCGGCATCTCGACTCCGGACGGAAAACAGATCGTCAGCCGCATCGTGCCCCCCGAGGGCCTGTTCGGCGAAGCCTGTCTCCTGGGTGCGCTTGCGCGGCGCGAATCCGCCACGGCGCTCGACGACGCGGCCTTGATGAGCTGGACCCGCGCCGAAATCGAGCAGCAGATCGAACGCGAGCCGCGCTTCGGCGTGGCGCTGTCCCAATACGTGTTGCGTCTCGGGCGCGAGTTGGCGGACCGCATTGAAACCATGGCCGTGCTCAAAACTCCCGAGCGCGTGGTGGCCGCCCTGCTCCAGTTGGGCGCGTCCCTCGGCGAGGCGCGCCCGGACGGCCTCCTGCGCATGCCCGGCCTCACCCATCACACCGTTTCGGAATACGTCGGCACCTCGCGCGAGATCGTCACCTATCAGATGACCCGCCTGCGCGGCCAGGGTCTGATCCGCTACTCGCGGCAGTTCATCGACATCGACGTCAAGGGTCTGGAGACCGCCCTTCGCGGTGCGCGCGGCGCGAAAAGCCTGTCTCCCGGCGCCGCCTCCTGATCCCGGCGGCAACCCGCCGCGCAACGCCGCCCGGGAATTAGGGCCACGGAACCCGTGTGTTTCCAATCGATTACTCGCTCCGCCCGTCCCGCTTTTGAGCCAACTTCTTTGCGATTTTCCGGCTGTCGCGGCACTACTCATATATGCAAAGTCGCTTGCTTTCGTGGCACCGTGCCGCGTGGCCGTTTCTTCTCACTGGCATTTTTCTTGGCTCCGGATTTGCCGCCCGCGCGGACGACCTCTTTTCCATTACCGGCGACGTCTCCGCCTGGACCTTCGCCGATGGCCTGGCGATCGGCTGGTCCTCCCCCGTCCAGACCGCCGATCTGACGATTTCGGTCCTGCTGGACAACCGTGCCTCGGCGCCCAGCGAGGCTACCGCCTATCTCACCACCAGCATCGGTCCGGGCGTGTCCGCCGCCAGCGAAATCGCCGAAACCACCGTCACCCTTCCCGCCTCGTACCACGGGCCGGTGGACCTTTTCGATGTGCCGGTGCTCGCCGCCGGCAGCTATTGGCTGTCTTTCAGCGCCCCCACCGGCGACATCGCCTGGGCGTATGCCGATCCCGCCGCCATCGCCGGCGCCGATGGGTTCGACTACATCGGCTACGCTGAAGTGGTCCGCCCCAAAGGGCTTTACCTGCCCGCTTCGGCTTTCTACATCGATCCCGATTCGTCCGGCTACGAAATCGAGGTCGTAGCCAATTCCGAGCCGCCGTCCGCGCTGCTTACCCTGGGCAGCATCTCGGGCCTGACCGCTCTGGTGCTCTTGCGCCGCCGCAAGCGGAGTTTGTCACCGGCCGGCCGCCTGGCCGCCAAAACAGCCGCCACTAGCGTAGTGCCCAGTAAGTAATCTTCACGGCCGCAGCGACTTTTTCGTGGAGCGGACCCTCGGTCTGCCACGCCGGGGCTCATCCCGGCGCTCTTGGTTCCGGCTACGCCGCGCTGTGGGGCGGCCAATCATGGCTGCAGCCGCCTTTCCAGGCGGCTCTTCCCTTCGCGCGCCTGCCCATCTGCTTCGCGGACACTACGCAAACCTACCCCGACCGGCCACCGAAATAGCCGGCCGGGCGTAGCCGGCGCGGTCGCCGCCAGTTGACGGGTTGACCTGCCCATTCCGTGTCCGAAAACGCACCCAACGACGGCCGTCTTGCCGTCCATCGGCGACCGCTCCGCCTGACCCTATTTTCCCTGCTTGGCCTCGTTCCACTGTAACCCCAACACACTGCATATAGATATAATTCTTGACCTCGCACTATATATTGGGGGACTATTACGGATGTGCCTGAGTCGAGCACTTCTCCAAGAGGAAAGGATTTTAGATGGGCCAGCCTGCCGTTCGATCTGCAAAAATAGAATCGGTTTTGGATACGCAAACACCGTCTCAACCGGGGATTTCTTTCCCCCGCTATTTTACCGCCCGGCTGGAGCCCGATCGGACCCCCTATGACGATGTCCGTTGGGAGACGCGCACCGCTTCCATCGGCAACGACAAAGGCTCGGTCATCTTCGAGCAGCGCGACGTGGTGGTTCCGGCCGATTGGTCGCAAACCGCCACCAACATCGTCGCCAGCAAGTACTTCTACGGCAAGCTGGGCAGCCCCGACCGTGAGACCAGCGTGGCCCAACTGGTCGAACGAGTGGTCGATACCATCGCCGGCTGGGGGAATAAGGACGGCTACTTCAAAACCCCCGAAGACGGCGAGAACTTTCGCGCCGAGTTGGCCCACCTCATGCTCACCCAGAAGGCCTGCTTCAATTCGCCGGTCTGGTTCAACGTTGGCGTGAAGGAAGCCCGCGGCTACGGCTGGATCTTCGATCAGGCCGCCGGCCGCGTCTCCAAGCTCGAACGCGGCGTGGTGCGCCCGCAATGTTCGGCCTGCTTCATCGTCTCGGTCAAGGATTCGCTCGAATCCATCCTCGACCTCGCCAAGACCGAAGGCATGCTCTTCAAATGGGGCTCGGGCACCGGCACCAACCTTTCCGCCCTGCGCGAAGACGACGCCATGCTCTCTAGCGGCGGGCGCGCCTCTGGGCCGCTGTCTTTCATGAAGGGCTTCGACGCCTTCGCCGGCGTCATCAAGAGCGGCGGCAAAACCCGACGCGCCGCCAAAATGGTGATCCTCAACGCCGACCACCCCGACGTCGAAAAGTTCATCTGGTCGAAAGCCAAGGAAGAGAAAAAGGCTTTCGCCCTGATCGAAGCCGGCTACGATTCCTCTCTCGACGGCGAAGCCTACGGTTCCATCTTCTTCCAGAACGCCAATAATTCCGTGCGCGCCACCGACGACTTCATGGATGCCGCCGTCGGCGATGGCGACTGGTGGACCAAATCGGTCGGCGCCGGCCAACCCGTGAAACGCTATAAGGCGCGCGACCTCATGCGCCAGATCGCCGAAGCCACTCACCAGTGCGGCGACCCCGGCATGCAGTTCGATACCACCGTCAACCGCTGGCACCCGTGCAAGAACACCGCCCGCATCAACGCCTCCAACCCCTGTTCGGAATACATGTTCCTGGACGATTCCGCCTGCAACCTGTCCTCCCTCAACCTGATGAAATTCGTCGGCCCGGACGGCCAGTTCGACGTGGAAGCCTTCCGCCGCGCCATCGACACCATGATCCTGGCGCAGGAAATCATCGTCGATAACGCCAGCTACCCGACCGAAAAAATCGCCGAAAACTCGCACGCCTTCCGTCCCCTTGGCCTGGGCTTCGCCAATCTCGGCGCGCTGCTCATGTCCATGGGCGTGCCTTACGATAGCGCCCAGGGCCGCGACGTCGCCGCCGCCATTACCGCCGTGATGTGCGGCCAGGCTTACCTCACCAGCTCGCGCGTGGCCGAATCGGTCGGCACTTTCGACGGTTACGGCGTCAACCAGCAGCCCTTCCTCGAAGTCGTCCGCATGCATCGCGATTCGGTGGACCGCATCAACCGGCACAACGTCTCCGCCGCTCTCTATGAAGGCGCGCGCCAGTCGTGGAACGAGGCCTACGAGTCCGGCCGGCGCTTCGGCTACCGCAATGCCCAGGTCACCGTCATCGCGCCCACCGGCACCATCGGCTTCATGATGGATTGCGATACCACCGGCATCGAGCCCGATCTCGCCCTGGTGAAGTACAAGAAGCTGGTGGGCGGCGGCGTCATCAAGATCGTCAATAACACCGTGCCCGCCGCCCTGGTCAAGCTGGGTTATTCGGCTGCCCAGGTGGAAAAAATCGTCAGCCACATCGATGCCGCCGGCACCATCGAAGGCGCCCCCGATCTCAAGCCCGAACACCTGGCCGTCTTCGATTGCAGCTTCCGCCCGCAGAACGGCACCCGCTCCATCCACTACATGGGCCACGTGCGCATGATGGCCGCCGTGCAGCCGTTCATTTCCGGCGCCATTTCGAAAACCATCAACATGCCCGAGGAGTCCACGGCGGAGGAAATCATGACCGCCTACACCGAAAGCTGGAAGCTGGGCTTGAAGGCCGTCGCCATCTACCGCGATAACTCGAAGAAGGTGCAGCCGCTCAACACCGGCAAGAGCGATAAGAAAGCTGCCGCCGCGGCTCCGGTCGAGAAAATCGTCTACCGCCCTGTGCGCCGCAAGCTGCCCGACGAGCGCCGCGCCATCACCCATAAGTTCTCCATCGGCGGCCACGAAGGTTATATCACCGTGGGTATGTACGACGATGGCTCCGCCGGCGAGATCTTTATCACCATGGCCAAGGAAGGTTCCACCATTTCCGGCTTGATGGATAACTTCGCCACCGCGGTCAGCTTCAACTTACAATACGGCGTGCCCTTGAAGTTCCTGGTGGATAAGTTCGCCCACGTCCGCTTCGAACCCAGCGGCTGGACCGGCAATCCCCAGATCCCTTATGCCAAATCCATCATGGATTACATTTTCCGGTGGCTGGGCACAAAGTTCCTGGGTCCCGAATACGCCATCACCGAAGCCGGTCAAACAACCACGCTACGCCCCACCGAAACCGACCCGCAACAACAGTTGCCCTTCGCCCCGATCGTAACCGACGCCCCGCTCTGCGCCGAATGCGGCTCCATCATGACCCGCAATGGAAGCTGCTATAAGTGCGGCAACTGCGGCGGGACTAGCGGCTGTAGCTGAGGGGGACGCGGCAACTGAGACCGCAGTCGCAGATCCTCACCGTCCTATTGCGGTGCCGCGCATGGCTGGGCGCGGCGGGGATTGGGGTGTTCAATGGCGAACGGCATTATAGGTCCAGTGATCGCTGCTGCGGCCGGCCTCCTGGGCGTCGCCGTGGGCGGTTATTTCACAGCATACAATCAGAAACGCGAGCGCCAGCAGCGGCGTGTCACCGAGCAATTGGCCGAATTTTATGGCCCCATGCTCATGTCCGCGCTCGTGAGGATAACGTGTTTGCGGGCGATGAGATCAAGCAGGAGCCTTCGCGCCGGTCCCTGGGACTTCTCGTTTGCCCGAACGAGAATATTGACGTCGAGGAGAACCCTCACCGGATAGGACGGTAATTCGGGCGGGCTGAGCGCAGGGCCTCGTCGATAATAGCGTCTGCCTCTTCGGGGGAAACTGGCTGACGCTGCGCATCAACTTTCGCGAAATACGCCTCAAGGCCGCCGAGGACTTCCAGCCGGCGCGGATCGGAGAGCGCAGGAGGCGGCTGAATGGCAGGGACGCTGATGGCTTCGCCTTCCAGCACGCGAATCTGACTGATCGAACTCGCACGCGTCTTGCGGTATCCAAGGGTACAGGCGCTCTTCGGCCTCTCGGAGGAACAAATTTACCAATACGTGCAGTTTCTTAAAGACGCCTGTAAGATAGTGCCAATCAACCCAAGCTGGAATTTTCCGATCCGGGATGCGTCCGACACGCCCATTCTGAGAACGGCGGTCGCAGGGAAGCCGACTCTTGTGGTCTGCCCCACGCCATCCCTGCAACCACTTACCGCCCTCGCCTTCTCTTCCACCCCTCACCCACGTCGTACAGTATAGTCGGGTAGCTACCGTGGAGCGGACTCTCAGTCTGCCACGCCGGGACTTTTCCCGGCGCGCTCGTCTCGCATAGGCTGTTATGCAACGGCAACGGCCACCCCAGGAGCAATAACCATGGCCTACGAACCATCCACCTCGAAACCCCGCGATCCCCGCGCCCTCAACGCCTACCGCCACGGCCTTACCGGCCAGGTCCACATCCTCACCCCCGACGACGAGATCGCCTACCGCAAACACTGCGCCGGCATCCACGAGTCCTTGGCCCCCGTCGGCGGCCTGGAAACCGACCTCGTCCAGGCCATCGCCG
>Ga0182013_10000082_pt1 | contig 110192 bp, 115 predicted proteins | sample 612S2MmetaG_FD_120487 | JGI IMG/M metagenome (GOLD analysis project Ga0182013, IMG submission 120487) | Permafrost microbial communities from Stordalen Mire, Sweden - 612S2M metaG | ecosystem: Environmental > Terrestrial > Soil > Wetlands > Permafrost | place: Sweden: Stordalen | collected...
ACGTCATCGACGGTCTGGGCGACCTCGGCCAGGATGTGGCTGGAGACCAGGACGGCGCGGCCCTCTGCGGCCAGCGAGCGGAGCAGCTCACGCAGCCACCGGATGCCCTGCGGGTCCAGGCCGTTGGCGGGCTCGTCGAGCACAAGGACCTCCGGGTCGCCGAGCAGGGCGGCGGCCAGGCCGAGCCGCTGCCGCATGCCGAGCGAGTAGCACCCAGCCCGCTGCCGGGCCGCGCTTGCCAGGCCGACCCGCTCCAGCAGCTGTCCGGCCCGGCGGCTGGGTATCCCGGCCTGGGTGGCCAGCACTCGCAGGTGGCCGAGGCCCGAGCGGCCGGGGTGGGCGGCGGCGGCATCCAGCAGCGCGCCGACGGTCCGGGCCGGGGCGGGCAGCTCGGCATAGGGCTTCCCGGCGATCACGGTGGTGCCGGCGTCGGCGTGGATCAGCCCCAGGACCATCCGCAGTGTGGTGGTCTTCCCCGCGCCGTTGGGGCCGAGGAACCCGGTGATCCGGCCATAGGAGACGGTGAACGACACATCCTCCACCGCCATCACGCGGCCGAACTTCTTGCGCAGGCCGGTCGCCTGGATCGCCGGGCCTGTGGCGGTGGTCGGGCGGCGCAGGGCCGCCCCGGCATGGCGGGCCACCGGCCCGCTGCCCTGTGTGCTGGTGGTAGCGGTCATGCCGCCAGCCTGGCCGTCCGGTGCCTGCCGCGGCGTCGGCCAGCCGGCCATAACCGCCCCCGTCTTTGGCCGGCCTGGGCATCGACTTTGGTAGGGGGTGCCCGGGCACGGCCGGCGGCTACCCTGGCCTTGAGATGCTTGGACTCACTCGGGATGGCAGGCGCGCAGCCCGGTGGCAGCAGCTGCTGCCACCGGGCGAGCAGCGTCCGCCGGGCACCGGCCTCCGGCCGGCGGGCCGGCATGCCGATTCGGCTCTTTTCGGGTTCGCGGCCGCGCTGGGCGGCCTGGCGCTTGGCTATCTGTGGCATAGCCACGGCGAGGTCCTCGACGCCCTGGACCTGGCTTCTGGTGTAGTGGCTTGCCTGGCCCTGTGGTGGCGGCGCGGCTATCCGGTCGCGGTCACGCTGGTGGCGTTCGGAGCCGCGTGGTTCTCCCCGCTCGCACTGGGCGCCGCGCTTGTTGCCATCGGCACGGCCGCATCCCGGGCGCGAGGCCGCGCTCTCCTTCTGGTCGCGCTGCTGGCCATGCTGGGCAGCGTGGTGTTCCCGCTCGTCAACCCCGCCGCCGGCGAGATCCTCAAGATCGGGTTTCCCGCGTTCTTGCTCACGGTGATCGCGTTCGGGTGGGGGCTGTATACGCGGGCCCGCCGCGAGCTGGTCGCCTCGCTGCGGGAGCGGGCAGCGCGGCTGGAGGCCGACCAGCAGCACAGCGCCGAGCAGGCGCGCGAGGCCGAGCGGCGGCGCATCGCCCGGGAGATGCATGACGTGCTGGCCCACCGGCTTTCGCTGCTCAGCGTGCATGCCGGCGCGCTGGAATTCCGGCCGGATGCCCCGCCAGGGGAGATCGCCCAGGCCGCAGCCGTGATCCGGGCCTCGGCCGCTGCCGCGCTTAGGGAGCTGCGCCAGGTCATCACTGTGCTCCGCGAGGACTCCGACGTCGCGGCCGGGCCGCCCCAGCCGGAACTCGCCCAGCTCCGGGCGCTCCTGGAGGAGTCACGCGCAGCCGGGATGACGCTCCGGCAGCATCTCGACCTGACCGAGGCCGAGCCGCTGCCCGCCGCAGCGCAGCGCGCCGCCTACCGGGTCGTCCAGGAAGGACTGACCAACGCGCGCAAGCACGCCCCCGGCGCCATCGTCGACGTGACCGTCACCGGGACCGCGCGGGCCGGGCTGGTAGCCGAGATCGTCAGCCGCCGGACCCCGGGTGCACCGCCTTCGGTAGCTGCCCCGCAGGCCCGGCGTGCACCGGCTGGCCCGGCCGCCGCGGCGGCTTCCGTCCCGCCGCCGCGGCCGGGAGCCGGCCTGATCGGCCTGGCCGAGCGGCTGGCGCTGGTCGGCGGCGAGCTTGCCCATGGCACCAACGCGAAGGGCGACTTCGTGCTCCGCGCGACCATCCCGGGGTGCTCATGACCATCCCGATCCGCGTCCTCATCGTCGACGACGACGCGCTGGTCCGTTCCGGACTGACGATGATGCTGTCCGGCACCCCGCAAATCGAGGTCGTCGGCGAGGCCAGCGACGGCCGCGGCGTCCTGGCCGCCGTCGACCTGCACCACCCCGACGTCATCCTGATGGACATCAGGATGCCGCGGCTCGACGGCATCGCCGCCACCCGACTGGTGCGCGCACAGCCCCATCCGCCCGCGGTGATCGTGCTCACCACCTTCGACGCAGACGAACTGGTCCTGCGAGCCCTGCAGGCCGGAGCCGCGGGCTTTCTCCTCAAGGACTCACCGCCCGCCGACATCGTGCGCGCGATCGACTCCGTGCACGCCGGCGACGGCACGCTCTCACCCCGGATAACCCGCCGCCTCATCACCCTGATCGCCGGCGACCCCGACGCCGCCACCCGCCGGGAACAGGCACGGCAGCGGCTCGCCGCACTGACACCGCGGGAACGCGAGGTCGCCGCCGCGATCGCCAGCGGATCCTCCAACGCCGAGATCGCAGCCCGGCTGCACATAAGCCTGGCAACCGTCAAGGCCCACGTTTCACAGCTGCTAGTCAAACTCGATGCCGCCAATCGCGTCCAGATCGCCCTCCTCGTGCAAGACACCGCAGCCAGCCATCCACGCTGATCTGCGGCCCGGGGCGGTGCTCGCGTCGCGGGCCTGCTAGCCCCCGGTCACCGCGGAGCGGATCAGCTGCGCGACCGTGCTGGCCGACTCCAGGTAGGGCTGGTGGGCCAGGCCCGCCAGCACATGGTGCCGGGCCGTGGGGAGCCGGTCTGCGAGCAGGCGGCAGCGGTCCACCAGGAAGGGCACGTCGAGATCGCCGCACGCGACGGTGACCGGGACCTTGATCTCGGCGAGGCGGTGCCAGGCGTCCATGCCGGCGGCTCCGGCGGTTTCCGGCACGCCGTTGCCGATGATGATCGCGTTCATGTCGAGCGCCAGCTTCCGCGCGGCGCCGCCCACTCGCCCTTGTGGCTGGCCGGGGCCGTCCAGCCACAGCCAGGTCTCCAGCCGGTTGATCTCGCCGGCGTCCCGTGCCGCGTAGGCCTTCTCCAGCAGCGGCTCGAACCGCCTGGTAGCGGCGTCGAGCTCGGGTTCGGGGGCGCCGCTCACCGCGGTGCCCATCACCACCAGGCCCGCGACCCGGTGAGGGGCAACCAGGGCAGCGTCGAGCGCCAGCCCGCCTCCCGCCGAGGCGCCGGCCAGCCATACCGGGCCTGCGCCGGCGTGAGCGAGGACGGCGAGCAGGTCATCCAGGTGCGAGAACGGCCCGGTGCTGGGCGGCGTCTGCCCGTAACCCCGGCGGTCGTAGGCCACCACGGTCAGCTCAGGTGCAAGCAGCCCGGCTACCTCCGCCCATCCCCGCCGGTCCGCGACGCCCTCATGCAGCAGCAGCACCGTCTGGCTGCCACCGGGCCACCGTTCCCCCGCCAGGGTGGTGCCGTCCTGGCTGACATCGAAGCGCTCCGCCATGGCCCCATGTTCCCGGCGGCGCCCCCTGGCGGCAAATCAATTCAGCGGGCCCCTCATCCCCTGCCTCTTCGCCCGCAAGTCCGGCCGGACTTGCGGCTGGGCGCGGCGCATGGCCCGCGGCCCGCGACTCGCCATTTCACCCGGCCACCCGCCGTCAGATGACCGCTTCCGCTGTGTCCCGAAGTGGTCGTCATGGCGCTGGGCGGCTAGGGCTCTGGGTCAGGTCCTGGCATGCCTGGCGCACCGGCACGCCCGCCCGGCTGGCGGCGGCGCGGATGCAGGCGACCGCCGCGAACAGGGCGTACTGCCAGAAGTCGTCGGCCTGCCACCAGGCGACCTCATCGAGCAGGTCCGGTTCGGTCCCGCCATGAAGGGCTGCTGCGGCCAGCACTGCGTACTGGACCTCGCCGGGGAAGGTGTTATCCCGCGGGTGCAGCGGCGCAAGCTCACTCACCAACTCGAAGATGTCAGCGTCGCGGGCGAGCCCGGCGAGCAGGGTCTGGCGCGCGGTGACGGCGTCCTCGGGGACGGGCTGCTTCCTGGCAGGCATATCCCGACGGTAGGGCAGAACCACCAGTCGCCGACGGCCTTACCGGCGGATGCCCGCCGACCGATGCGGCGCAGTGACGCCGCCCGGCCGCACTGACATCTTCGCGCGAGCAAGCGGCCGCCCGGCCGGAGTCCGCTGGTCGTCATGCTCCCGGGGGCCGCGTTCATGGTGGCCGTCCGCGTCCCCCGCGCGCCCAGATATACCGAACGGACGGGGTTGTCAGCATCGGCCGAAGACTCTCGGCCTGCTGCCGGACGCGGCCCCCGGCGGAAGCGTGCCCAGGTATGGGGTGCCAAGCCGGATCTTGACGCTGCGGGATTCGGGGAGGGCGATGGCCATGGCCGGGATCCGCCCGCCTACCTGCTGCTCACAAGCTGGTCACGGTCACCTGCGCTGCCGCTCTGGTGTGCGTGCCGGCGTTGGCGGGGGCGCCTGGGTCACCGGCGGGGCCGCCGGGGCCGGGATTGCCCGGCTGGCCGGGCGGGGCCGGGGTCGAAACCGCTTGGACCACGCTCGTGCTGGTTCCCTTGGGTAGGAGCACGGCGATGTTGCCGACGGCAGCGGTGCCGTTCCCGCCGTCGCCGGCCCGGCCGCCCGTGCCTCCCTTGCCGCCGGGCCCGGCGGCGCCGCCGTTGTTGCCCGTGCAGTCGCAGGTCGCGCCGTTGCCGCCGTTGCCGCCTTGCTGTCCGGGACCGCCCTGGCCGCCGTCGCCGCCCTGGCCGCCGGGACCCGACTGGGTCGCCACCACGAGCTGCTGTTTGGGGGCGACGCGGAAGCCCAGGCTGCCCGTGATAGAGATGGTGGCGATGGCGCTGGCGATGCCGTTGTTGCCCGCCAGGCCCGCGGCTCCCGCCGTCAATTGCGGCAACCCCGGTGAGCCGGGGCCGCCGCCTTCCCCGGCGATGCCGACGGAGCTGCACTGCCCCGGTGCGCCGGCCGCCGCCTGGGCCGCCGGCGGCGGAGTGGGCGGGGTGGGCACGGGTGCCCCCGTGGCGCCAAGGATGTTGAAGTCGCCGTACCCGGCCGGCGGGGCGCCTTCGCGCATCAAGGACGTACAGGTGAAATGCAGCGGCGTGGACCGGGCGACGATGCAGCCGCCGTCCAGCAGTTCGATGCCGTTGGGCAGATCGATCACCTTCAGGCTGCCGTCCGGCGTCGAGACGTCCCACACGTAGTCCACCTGCAATGTGGTCGGCTTGGTCCCGCCCGCCCCCTTGGTAGGCTCGCCGGGCGGCGCCCAGGTGGTCACGTGGGCGGTGATCGGCAGCGCCGGGGCGAGTTGCGCGCGATCCTCGTCGCTCAGCTCGTCGTTCCCGATGACATGCCTGATCAGCCGGTGCAGCAGCGGGACGCCCGGCTGGCCGCCAGGCACCGTGATGCCGTCCAGCAGCGCGTCGGCATGCTGGGAGCGCTGCTCCGGCGACAGGCCGATGTCGAGCAGGTCCTTCAGCTGGGTCGCGTTGTGAAGGTTGATGCGCGTCTGCACCGTGCCGTCGCTGGCGGTGCCGTCGCTGGCGGTGCCTTCGGGCACGCCGAGGCTGCTGAGTATCTCGCTGACGCTCACTGGCTGGCCGTCCTTCCTTCGAATGGTTTCCCGTTGACGAACACTTCCGGCGCCGGCCTCCGCACGCCATCGCGCCCGGCTTTCCCCGGTGCCCCGCCGGCCCCGCCGGCGGCCGCCACTGCGGGGCCGGCGTTCCTGCCGCCCTTCCCTCCCCTCCCCGGCCGGCCGTCGGCCCCGCCCGTGCCGCCCGGCGCGGGATAGGTCACGACGCGCAGCTGTCCGGTCATCCGCTCCGGCAGCGTCACGAACACGTTCGAGCTAATGCCGCCGTTCCCGCCGCGTCCGCCGTTCCCGCCGTCGCCGCCGCGCCCGCCCCGGCCGGGCCTGCCGGGGCGGACCGGTCCCGCCGTAGTCCGGAACCCCGGTGCCGCGTCGCCGCCGCCGCCATCCCCGCCATCCCCGCCGCGCCCGCCGGACGCGACGAGGGTGAGCAGGCCGGTCAGGCGGCCGATGGTGATCTCGGCGGTCTTGGCGGCGCCCCGGTGCGCCCGGGTTCGCCGTCGCCGCCCCGCGCGCCGCCGCTCCCGCCGGCCCCGTTCATCCGGTCGCCCGGCGGCTCGCTAAGGGCAACGCCTATCATCGTCGGCGCGCCGGCCGGACGTGTCCCCGCCCGGCCGGGTCCCCCGTGGGCGCCCGGCCCGCCGGCCAGGCCGTGCAGCGGGCCGGCCCGGCGGTCCACCGAGCGCGGCGTCGGCAGGACGCCGAGCTGGTAGTCCCCGGCTTCCCGGGCTGGCGCCGGGTGCCGCAGATGCTGGCAGCCGAGCATGAGCAGATTGCCCTGCACGATGACGCGCCCCCCTGGCTCGATCACCAGCTCGCCGACGTTGACCACGTTGAACAGGTCATCGCGCTCGTCGATGCCTAGCACCCGGTGCTCCATGGTGAGATCCCAGACCTCGGCGGCGGCCACGCGCCGGTGCAGCACGCTCAGCAGCCGGGCGGGGAACGGGAGGTGCATGGCCAGCCGGTCCCGGTCGGCGTCGTCGATGCTCCCGTCGGCGAAAACATAGGCCTCGCACCGGTCGTGCACGCCCTGGCCGAGACGGCTTCTGATGGCGATGGCGGGATGGAAGAAGACCGCCTGCCGCGCCCGGCGCTCGGCCGGGCTGACCTGGCTGAGCTGGCGGGCTTGCTCGAGGGCCGGGATGGACGTGAGGGTCTCGGTCACCTCGCCGGCCAGCAGCCGGGCGGGGTCGTGGCCGAGCCTGCGGGCGCGGGCCAGGAACGCGCCGACCTCCTCGTCCGTCAGGTGATGCCGCCCGGCGGCCACGGGATTACAGATGCCAGACACAGCAGGCCGCCATCTGGGTGCCTGGGCCGGCACAGCTGCCGAGGCGCCGGATCGCGCGGTCGTTACCGGGGAACTGCACCGGAATCTCCGCGGCCGCGGTCCGGTAGCAGCCGGCGGTGCCCTGATCCTGGTACGAAGGCTTACCTGACGACAGGCACAGCCCGCCGGGCACCGCGTCGAGGCCCGCGGACCCGGACCCGCCGCAGACCAGCAAAGACCAGGACCGATTGCTGATCAGAGCGTTCCAGCCGGGGCCGGCCGGCAGATTCCACCCGTCGGGCTCGCTCGCCTGGGCAGTTTCCCAGTCGCCGGCCGCCCGGCCGGCTCGTCCAGCGACCCGGGGTACGCCGGGCTGTCGCTGGCCGTGGCATAGTCATCAGCTGCGATCCTGGCCAGGCTCAGCTCTTCCGGGTAATACGCAGCCCAGCTCAGAAACAACGCGTACAGACTGCCGCCGCCCATCAGGACGGCAGCTGCGGTCTGTGGCTGCCGAGGTAGCACACCCCGGCTAGCAGCAGCATTTCACCCGATGAACCGAACAACACGGCCACGTCCCCCACGCCAGCAGTCCGGCGGCGAGCGCCCACCCCAGCTGGCATAGGGGCATCCCTCCCCATGAACGCCTCATTCCCGAAGAATGTCACATCCGCCACCTCAGCCTCAACTACTTGAAAGATCATCTGTAGACTCATGGGCGGATCGCACGCGCCAAGCAGATCAAGGCAGCTCGGCGGGCACCAGCGACGGGGAGCCGGGGACATACGTGCCCTCCTGCGCCGCAGCCCCCGAGTCACGCGCCGCTGGGTGGCTGCCTGCCCGGCCTTGCCTTCCGCGTCGCGGCTGACTGCCTGGCGGCAGTGCGCCGCCGAGGGTATGCCACGTAGGGCGCCAGGCCCGCAGCCTTCACTGGCCGGGTCTTATGGGACGTCCTGCGGCCGCCGCCCCCAGCCAGGCGGAGAGAACCGGATGCAGCTCGCCGCTCTGGCTGCTGCCGACCTGCGGCTGAAACGCGGTCGCGAGGAAGAACGGATGCTCAGTCAGCTCCAGGGCCTCCGGGCCAGCATCCGCCGCGTGCGCGGAGATGACGACGCCGGCGTCTTGCAGCTTCGAGGCGAAGTGCTCGTCCAGGCCATAGCCGCAATTGTGAAAGCCCTCGAACGGCGCCTCGCCGCAGATTGACGCCAGCCGGGTGCCGGGCACCGGCGTTACCGTCCGTCGCTCGCCGTACAGCGCGCACTGCAGAGCGACAATGACGTGCTGGCCGGCGTCCGGATCCGATTCAGCGTGCCCGGCCTCAGCAAGTCCGAGCCGTGCCCGGACCAGCGCCACTGCCGCGTACTGAAAGCCGCCGCAAGTGCCCAGAAAGGCAGTGCCGGTGTCCAGGCAGTGGCCGATCGCGGCGTAGGCAGCCCCGTCATCGCGGTACGGGGTGCCGGGCAGCAGCCACACCCCGTCATAGCCTGCCAGCTCGCGGGCGCGAGGATCATCCGTTGCGACCCAGCGGCAGTCGACGTCAGCGGGCAGAAGCTTCAGCGTCGAATCGATCTCACGGTGGGTCAAGAAGTCCGGTTTGCGATCTCCGAGAGCCAGCAGTCTCATCCGCCAGAGAATACGCGCCGCGAGTTCGGCGGGCGCCTGACCCGCGGCGATCGACGCACTGGCTACCGTGTCCAGGCCATCAGCGCCCACGGCGCCGAGCCGATCTGCGGAGTCCGGCCAGAAAGGCAGTCGCATTCTGTCATTAACGCTGGTTGACGCCAGCGCACACTGCCGCCGACCTGGCGCAGGCCGATGTCGTGTCGCCCTTGGCGGAATGCGTCCGCAGATCCGGTTGATCTGCGCGCCAACCTGTGGCCAGCAACGCGAACAAGGTGCGCTCATGCCGAGATCGGGCGCAGCTCGACCAAGGCGTGGAGGTTCCGGCGGGTGTCCTGGTCGGGGATAATCCGTCAGTGGACATGACTGCTGATTTTTCCATTAAGCCGACGCTTACCGGCCCGAATGTGGTGCTGCGGCCGTTCACCGGCGGCGACCTGGCGGCGATGAGCCAGGCACTGCTTGATCCGGAAGTCCGCCGGCTGACCGGCAGTGTCCACGACGAGACCGCCGAGTTCGCATCCAGCACTCCGGAGAAGGACGAGCTGCTGCGCGACTGGTACACCACCCGCAATGACCAGCGGGACCGGCTGGACCTGGCGGTGACCGATAGAGCCAGCGGCGCGTGCGTGGGTGAGGCGGTGCTGAACGAATGGGACCAGCAGAACCGCAGCTGCAACTTCCGCATTTTCCTCGGCCGGGCCGGCCGAGACCGCGGGCTAGGCACCGAGGCCACGCGCCTGATCGTGGGATATGGCTTCGAAGGGCTGGGCCTGCACCGGATCTCACTCGAGGTGTACTCCTTCAATCCGCGCGCCCGGCGTGTCTATGAGAAGGCAGGTTTCCAGGCCGAAGGCATCTTGCGCGAGACCCTGCGCTACGGCGATCAGTGGATCGATGCGACCGTCATGTCGATCCTGGACCGCGAGTGGGCTGTGCACCGAGGTCAGCCGGCCGGCGGCGGCTAGTGCCGTAGCAGGTAACATTCGCCTCGCTTCCAGCCGCCGCATGCCCCGAGCCTGACCACAACGATGTGGTGGCTGCTGGGTATGGTGATGCGGGGTGTATGCCGTGCCTGGTCCGGCCGGGCGCGCTGCGGGCCGCTGCGGGCCGGAGGCGTCCGGTTTGCGCGGAAGGTTTGGCCTTTACGGATGATCTGGGCAATCATGTGAGCGTAAGAAAATAACGTGAGTTTCCGGCGTGTCGCGACCGGCGGACAGCCTCGCGCCACTTGCGTGGTTTGCCATGATTGATCCCCGGCCATGCCGCAGCCCCGGCGTGCTTCCAGGTCCGCGCCGGCGCGCCGCTCCCATGATCGCGAAGTCACCTTATTTTGGAATGCTCACATAGGGTACCAAAGTCTCCAGGTGAGCCGGATATTCCACGATTTTTTCCGGTAATGGTGACGGCGGGTTTGCGGGTGCGGGGGGAGCGGCGGGGGTGGCGGCTGGGGTGCGGTGCTCCGGGCCTCAGAGCGTGACCGTCGCTTCGATCGTGAGCCGTCGCGCGGGCCGGTTGTGCACAGCCTGCATATTGGCAGGGACCACCGCACTGGTCCAGCGTGGTGGCTCGCAAACGGGAGCAGGCCAGCACGGGCGGGCAGGACGGTGCGGGCGGGGCTCACGGGACCACGGGCGGGTACGGGGACGGCCAGCCGTCGCCGGGCGCCTTCTCTTCACGATGCTGGGGCGAACGTTGGTTGATGGAGCACTAGCTAGCGCACGCAGCACCGTTCGTCGCCGGGCGGGTTGACTGGATTGCCTGGTACCAGCACATATTGCGTGACCAGGCGGGTGCCGATCCGCGGTAGGAAAAAAAGGAACCCTTGCCGCGGATCGGCATTTCCGTACGATTATTAGACTTTCGCTCTTGACTGAAGATGGTCATGCTTGAGTGCTGTCTCCAGACTCATCAGGCCGAGTAGCTTGACATTTAACTGAGCCCCTATCGTGCACCGGATCCGCCACAGGGCGCCGAATCCACCACGATGCCGCCTGACACGCTGCTTCGGCAAGCCAAGCAGTTCCGCGGTCGCGGCGACCCCATTCTGCGAAGACCTCTATGAGTGTCCTGCGGCGTCCGTCCGGGGCTTTCCGGGTGGCGTCACGGGAGATTGAAGGGGGTTACCACCTGGATCGCCGAGGGGGTGACGGGGAAAGGCGGCAGGCCGTTCCTGGCTGACATGATGACCTGGGCGGCCCGGCGCATGTCCAGGCGCAGATCGTGGTGGAGCACCGCGGCGAGGTGGCCGCCGCGCAGCAGGCGGATGTTGTCCTCGTCGAGGTCGTGGGCGAACAACAGCGGCGCCGGGCGGCCGGCGTCGGCGAACGCGGCGAGGATCGCGGCGTTACCGCCGCCGATCGAGTAGACCGCCGGGACGGCGGCCTCGCCGCCGGGTGTCTTGAGCGCCTTGAGCACCAGGCCGCGGATGGTGGCGTCCAGGCCGTCGGTGTCGGTCACGTCGATGACCCGGCGGTTCGGCTTCATCGAGCGCAACGCGGACCGGAAACCCATCTCGCGCTCCTCCTCGCCGCGGAAGAAGCTGCGGCTGAGCGTGACCAGGACGGCGCCTGGGCGGCGGCCGAGCCACTGGCTGACCAGGTAGGCGGCGGTCGCTCCGGCCGCCCGGTTGTCGATGCCGACGTAGGCGGTACGCGGGCTGCGCGGCAGGTCGGTCACCAGGGTGACGACCGGGATGCCCCGGCCCGCCAGGCGCGCGACCGCCTCGTTCACCTCGCCAGTGTCCGGCGCCTTCAGCACGATGCCCTGCGTGCTCCGGCGGCTGATGCTTTCGAGTGTCTCGATCAGGCCGCCGGGCGGCCCGGTCTCGCGGAAGTGCCCGGTCTGGCTGAAATGGAAGCGGGCCCGGATGACGGCCGGGCGGAGCAGCGCAAGCTCGGCCTCCAGCGCCGCGCGGACGGCGCCGGTGAACCGGGCGGGCGCCTGCATCACCACGTCGATGAGGAACGTGCGCCCGGCCAGCCGGACCTGGTCCCGCTGGCGCTCCAGGTCGGCGACGGCCGAACGGACCTCGCGGACGGTGCTCTCCCGGACGCCGCCGCGGCCGTTCAGCACCCGGTCGACGGTGGCCTCGCTGAGCCCGGCCTGCGCGGCGATCTCGCGGATGCGGAACGGATGAGAGGGCACGGCGTTCCCGGCGTTGCGTTGATGGCTTTTTGAGGGTTTTCAGCGGTTGACTGACGTGATCGAGTTTCTAGGCTGACGGTACCGCCCCGCTGAGGAGAGCAGATGACGAACGGTCCCGCGCCGGGTTACCTGGCCATTGACGACTGCCGCCTGGACGACTTCGCCGACCTGGTCAGCGAGAAGACGGAGCTGGCCGGGTACCCGTATGCCAGCGCCGTCGAGCAGAACGTGCTCATCTACGACGGTGCGCGGCTACGGACGGAGCTTGGCCGGCCGGGCGGCCCGCGGCGGGTGGCGGAGGAGCTGATCCGCGGCCTGGCGGACGGACCGGGGATCGTGGTGTTCGCCGGCGCCTTCGCCGACCTCGGCGTGCTCGAGGCGGCCACGCACCAGTTCGAGGCGATCCTCGCCACCCAGCGCGCGGCGGGCGGCACCGCCGGGGACCACTTCGCCACCGCCGGGCAGAACGACCGGATCTGGAACGCGCTGGAGAAGCTGGCGCTGCGCGCCCCCGCGGTGTTCGCGGCCTACTACGCCAACGACATCGTCGCCGCCGTCTGCCGGGCCTGGCTCGGGCCCGGCTACCAGGTCACCTCCCAGGTCAACGTGGTCAACCCGGGCGGGTCGGCGCAGGCCGTGCACCGCGACTACCACCTGGGGTTCGCCGTCGACGACCTGGCCGCGCAATTCCCGGCGCACGCGCACCGGCTCTCCCCGGTGCTTACCTTGCAGGGCGCGGTCGCGCACTGCGACATGCCGGCCCAGACCGGCCCGACCATGTACCTGCCGCACTCCCAGAAGTACCTGCCCGGCTACCTGGCCTGGCGGCGGCCGGAGTTCAGGCAGTACTTCGAAGCGAACTACGTGCAGCTGCCGCTGCGCCGGGGAGACGCGGCGTTCTTCAACCCGGCCCTGTTCCACGCCGCGGGCGCCAACCGCACCGCGGACGTGCCGCGGATGGCCAACCTGCTGCAGGTATCGTCGGCGTTCGGCCGGGCCATGGAGGCCGTGGACCGCGCCGCGATGTGCGCGGCGGTGTTCCCGGCGCTGCTGGCCATGCAGGACGGCGAGTCGGCGCCGAGCGCGATAGCGAACGTGATCTCGGCCTGCGCGGAGGGCTACCCGTTCCCGACCAACCTCGACCTGGACTCCCCCGTCAGCGGCCTCGCCCCGCCGGCCCAGGCGGACATCCTCAGCCGGGCCGTCGCGGCGGGCTGGCCGCAGCAAAAGCTGGACACCGAGCTCACCGCGTGGACCGCCAGGAGGAGCTCATGACGCAGGAGCTGGGCGCCGGGTTCGCGCAGGCCGACGTGGCGCAGGCACAGGCCAGCGTGGCGGCGGTGATCACCGAGCTCGGCCGGGTCGACGAGATCGCCGACTTCGTGGTGTTCCTGCTGTCGGGGCGCTCCGGCGTGGTCACCGGCTCGGTCATCGACTGGGACCAGAACGTGCTGGGAGGCATGGACTGATGCGACTCGCCCTGCTCGGCCTGGGCCGGATCGGCGCCTTTCACGCCGAGACCCTGACCAGCCTGCCCGCGGTCACCGAACTGGTGGTCAGCGACCCGGTGTCGTCGCTGAGGAAGGACATCGCCGGGCGATTCGGCGCCAAGGCCGCCGCCAGCCCGGAAGAAGCGCTCGCGGCCGGGGTCGACGGCGTGGTCATCGCCGCGGCGACCGACACCCACCCGGAGCTGATCTTGGCTTGCGTGACGGCGGGCCTGCCGGTCTTCTGCGAGAAACCGGTGGCCCGCGGGGCGGCCGAGGCGGCCCGGCTGGCCCGCCAGGTGGCGGACTGCGGGGTGGAGATCCAGATCGGCTACCCGCGCCGGTTCGACCCCGCCTTCGCCGCCGCCCGCGCCGCGGTGGCCAGCGGCGACCTCGGCTGGGTGCACACGGTCCGGTCCACCACGCTGGACCCGGCCCCGCCGCCGCAGGCTTACATCGCCGCCTCCGGCGGCATCTTCCGCGACTGCGCCGTGCACGACTTCGACGCCGTCCGGTGGGTGACCGGCCAGGAGGTGACCGAGGTCTACGCGGCGGGCGCGAACCGCGGCGCGGACTGGTTCGGCGAGCTCGGCGACGTCGACACCGCCTCGGCCATCCTTACCCTGACCGACGGCACGCTCGCGGTCGTCTCCAACGCCCGCTACAACGCCAGCGGCTACGACGTCCGGCTGGAGGTGCACGGCTCGAAGGACAGCATCGCGGCCGGCCTGGGGCCGCGGTTGCCGATGCGGTCGGCCGAGCCGGGGGTCGGCTTCCCCGACGGGACGCCTTACACGTTCTTCATGGACAGGTTCGCCGCGGCGTTCCGGGCCGAGCTGGGCGCCTTTACCGAGGTCGTGGCCGGCCGGCGGACGTCGCCGTGCCCGGTCGCGGACGCCCTGGAGACCGGCTGGGTGGCCGAGGCCTGCACGTTGTCCTGGCGCGAGCACCGGCCGGTCGCGATGGAGGAGGTCCGGGGGTTAGCGCCATGGTGACGGCCGGCCGGGGCCGCGGCGCGACCACCGCGCATTTCCAAAAACTCGCTTACATCGGCGGGTAGCTGACGCCGGCTTCGGTGCGGACCGGGGTGACGGCCAGGGGGCGGCCCAGCCGCCAGGAGGCCGTGGCCGCCTGGGCCAGGTCGAACGCGGCCAGGGCGTCGTGGCCGGTGACCCGCGGCGGTGTGCCGCCGGCCACGGCGCGGGCGAAGCCCTCGATCTCCTCGGCGTAGGCCAGCGGGTAGCGCTGCTCGAAGTCGCGGACCAGGTCGTGTGCCGCCTGCCCCGGTGTGCGCCACTCGTAGTGCCGGTACTGCGGGTGGTCGATGCGGACCGTGGCCTGGCGGCCCATCACCTCGGTCGAGCACTCGTAGCCGTAGCCCGCGGCGCGGCTGTTGTCGATCACGCCGAGCGCGCCGTTTTCGAAGCGGAGCACCACCACGGCGGTGTCGATGTCGCCGATCTCGGCGAACCCCGGATCGGACAGCGCCGACCCGTACGCGCTTACCTGCACCACCTCGCCGACCATCCAGCGGGCCGCGTCCAGGTCGTGGATGGTGAAGTCGGTGAAGAAGCCGCCGGAGTGGGCCAGGAACTCCGGTCTGGGCGGGGTCATGTCCCGCAGCGAGGTGCGGAACAGGTAGACGTCGCCCAGTTCGCCGGCCCTGATCCGGTCCGTGGCCGCGGCCCAGTCCGGGTCGAACCGGCGGTGGAAGCCCACCTGGAACGCCACGCCGGCCTGGCCCACCTGCTCGATGACCTCGACGGTGGCCGGCCGGTCCAGCGAGATCGGCTTCTCGCAGAAGACATGCTTGCCGGCCTGGGCGGCCCGGACGCTGAGCTCGGCGTGCGCCGCGGTCGGCGCGGCGATCGCCACCGCGTCGATGAGCCCGTCGGCCAGGATGTCGTCGTAGACGGCCGTGGCCGGGACGCCGAACTGCTCGCCCGCGCGCCGGGCCACGCCGGGATCGGCGTCGAAGACGCAGGCCAGCTCGGCCGACGGGCAGCGGCCGGCCAGGTTGGCGGCGTGGATCTGGCCCATCCGGCCCAGGCCCGCCAGGGCGATCCGGACCCGGCCGGTCACCCGGGCCGCCCGGCCCGCCCGCCGTGCTTGGCCAGGTACCGCCGGACCTGCTCCAGGTTGTGGGCGGACGACTCGCGGGCGCGTTCCTCCCAGGCGAACACGCACACGGTGGCGATGCCGTCGAAGCCGGTCTCGGCCAGGGTGCCGAAGAAGACGTCCCAGTCCACCTCGCCCTGGCCGATGTCGAGGTGCTGGTGGATGCGGGCCGCCGATCCTGGCGGGTTCACGATGTAGCGCAGCCCGGACGAGGCGCGGTGGTCGAAGGAGTCGGCGATGTGCACGTGGGTCAGCAGCGGCCCGGCGTACCTCATGATCCCCTCGATGTCGCCGCCTTGGTGAAAGGTGTGCGGCGCGCAGTACAGGAACGACACCCAGTCCTTATCGATGCCGCGGACCAGGTCGACGCCGGCCCGGCCGTCCTCGACGAAGTCATCCGGGTGCGGTTCGAGCACCAGCCGGATGCCCTCGCGCTCGAAGACCGGCGCCAGCTCCGCCAGCGACCGCCAGAACTGGGCCTCGCTGGCCGCCGCCGCCTCGGGGCGGCCGTTGAACTCGGAGTTCATCACGCTCACGCCGAGGTCCGCGGTGATCTGGATGGCCCGTTTCCAGTAGCGGACCGCGGCCTGGCGTTCGTCCTCGTCCGGGCCGGACCACCGGTAAAGCGGCAGCACCGAGGAGATTTCCACCCCGGCCGCGGCCAGGGCGGTTTTGAAGCCGGCGATCTGCGCCCGGTCGGCCCGCGGGTGGGTGAAGAACGGGATGAAGTCCTCGCGCGGGGACAGCTCGAGGTACTGATAGCCGAGGTCGGCGACCAGGCCGGGCAGGTCGGTCAGCGGGACACCGCGGAACATGTACGGGTCCAGGGCGATCTTCACGGGTCCCGCCTCACTGTGCTGGTTTCATTGGGGCTTGGCGTAGAAGTCGGGACGCTCGGGCAGCGGCACCGCGATGCGCTGGCCGGTGCGCAGGGCCTGCACCGCGCTGTCGGTGACCGCCGCGGCGGCGTAGCCGTCCCAGGAACCCGGGCCGGTGGACGTCCCGGCGGCGACCGCGGTCAGCCAGTCCTGCAGCTCCGCGTCGTAGGCGTCGACGAACCGTTCCCGCCAGTCCGCGGGCACCCGGTCCGCCCAGGTTTTCCCCGCGGGGACGGCCACCCGGCGGCCGCCGGCGCTGACCGTGACTCCCCCGGCGTCGGCCAGGGCCACGGTCCCGTTCTCGCAGACGACTTCGGCCCGGATGTCGTAGCCGTACCCGGCGTTGACGAACACCTCGTCCTGAACCAGCGTGCCGCTGGCCATCTCCAGGAAGAGGATGAGCGGATCCTGCACACCCTCGGCGGCCTGGCTGGTCCTCCTCGGCCTCAGCACGCTCGCCGCCACGATCTCCTCCTCGAACAGCCAGCGCACCAGGTCGAACTCGTGCACCGCCGAGTCGGTGATAAGCATCTCGGTGGCGAAGCCGTACGGTGGCACCGAGGGGTTGCGGTGCGCGCAGTACATCAGCAGCGGGGCGCCAGGGGTGCCGGGGGTGTTTGGGGTTAGGGCGGCCTTCATGGCCTGGTAGGCCGCGTCGTAGCGGCGCATGAAGCCGACCTGGACGTAGCTGCGGCCGGCCGCCATCTCGGCGTCGATGATCCGCAGGCAGGCGTCCTGGCTCGGCGCGAGCGGCTTTTCGCAGAACACCGGCTTGCCGGCCGCGATCGCCGCGAGGACCTGCTCCTCGTGGGCCGCACCCCAGGAAGCGACAAGCACCGCGTCCACGCTGGGGTCCGCGATGAGATCGGCGGCCGTCCCGTGCACGGTGGCCCCGGGCAGGCCAGCACCGGTGAGGCTGGCGGCCACCTGGCCGGCCCGGGCCGCGTCGACGTCGTTGACCGCCACCACCGTCCCGCCGGTAATGACCTGGGTGATCCGGCGGATGTGGTCCTGGCCGATCATGCCGGTGCCGATGACGCCCACCCCGACGGTCATGACTCGTTTCCTATCCCCACCGAACGCAGGTAATCGTAGGTGCGCTGGGCGATCGGCTTGGGCCGGTCGAAGTCGGCCGGGTACATGTCCTGCTCCACCACCACGAACAGATCCCGGTTCAGCTCGTGCAGCGCCTTGGCGACCGCATCGATCTCGGGTTCTCCGGCGGGCGGCTCGCAGCTGGCGCCCATCGCCACGGCCTGGCCGAAGGCGAGGCCGTCGCGGTCGGCGACCGCGACGATGGCCGGGTCCATCTGCTTGATGTGCACGTAGCCGATCCGGTCCGGATAGCCGCGGATGACGGCTACGTTGTCCGCGTGCCGGTAGGCCAGATGGCCGGTGTCCAGGCAGAGCGAGACGTACCGCGGATCGGTCTGATCCAGGAACCGCATCGTCTGGGCCTGGGTTTCCACGTGGCTGTCGGCGTGCGGGTGGAACTGCAGCGCCAGGCCGTACTCCTGCGCCACCAGCTGGCCCAGCTCGTTGGTGGCCCGGATCATCGTGCGCCACTCGTCGTCGTCCAGCGCCGCGGGCTCGAGGTAGGCGCCGGTCTTGTCGTCCCGGTAGCCGGGCACAGGGACGAAGACCACGTGCTGGCCGCCGACCGCGGCGGTCAGCGCGGCGACCTTGCGGGTGAGGCCGGCGATGTCCGGCCAGTCGCCTGGCCTGTGCAGTCCGCTGAACCCGTGCACGGTGCCGCCGGCCACCTTGAGCCCGCGCTCGGCCAGCTCGGCCGCCAGCCGGACCGGGTCGGTGGGCAGGTAGCCGTAGGGTCCGAGCTCCAGCCACTCGTACCCCACCTCGGCCACCTCGTCAAGGAACCGCGTCCACGGAGTCTGCAGCGGATCGTCGGCGAACCACACGCCCCAGGAATCAGGGCAGGTGCCCAGCGCGAGCCGCGCGGGGCTGCGCGGCTCGCGGCTGGCTGTGACATCGTTCACGCTCACTGAGAATGACGTCCTTCCTTGCTGAGGCCGAGCTCGGCCACGTCCTCGACCAGTTCCTCCGCGATCCCGGCCGCGCCGCTGACGCCTTGGAGCTCGTGGCTGAGCTGCTCGAGTTCTGAGCCTCCGGCCATCAGGCCGGTGAGCTCGTCCCTGGTGATCTGGTCCTTCTCGAAGTAGCCGATGCCGCGACCCCGGTTCAGCAGCAGGAAGCGGTCCCCGACCGGGTAGGCGTGATGGGGGTTGTGGGTGATGAAGATGACGCCGAGGCCGCGTTCGCGGGCCTGGATGACGTACTTCAGCACCACCCCGGACTGCTTGACCCCGAGCGCGGCGGTCGGCTCGTCCAGGATCAGCACCTTGGCGCCGAAGTACACGGCGCGGGAGATCGCCACGCACTGGCGTTCCCCGCCGGACAACGTGCCGATCGGCTGGTCCACGTCCCGCAGGTCGATGCCCATGGCCGCCAGCTCTTCCTTGCAGGTTTTCTTCATGAACGGGATGTCCAGCCGGATGCCCTTGCGGGCCTCGTTTCCCAGGAAGAAGTTCCGCCACACCGGCATCAGCGGCACCACGGCCAGGTCCTGGTACACGGTGGCGATGCCGCGCTCAAGCGCCTCCCGCGGGGAGCTGAAATGCACCTCGGTGCCCTCGACCTCATAGGTGCCCGAGCTGGGCTGGTGCAGACCCGCGATGATCTTGATCAGGGTCGACTTGCCCGCGCCGTTGTCACCAAGCACGCAGGTGACCTCGCCGGCCCCGACCTCCATGGTGATATCGGACAGCGCGATGATGGTGCCGTAGCGCTTCCCGGCGTGGCTCAGCCGGATCAGCGGCTGGGCGTTCTGCGTGTCTTGCGTGCTCTCGGCCGTGCTGGTCATATCGATGCCTCCGCGCGACGACGGATGAAGGTATTGAGCAAGATCGCGCCGAGCAGCAGCAGGCCGACGAAGAAGGTGAACCAGTCGGGGTCCCAGCCGGCGTAGACGATGCCCTGGTTGACCATGCCGAAGATCAGCGCGCCGACTGCGGCGCCGACCGCCGACCCGTACCCGCCGGTCAGCAGGCAGCCGCCGACGACCGCGGCGATGATGTACACGAACTCGTTGCCGACGCCCTCGCCGGACTGGATCGTGTTGAACTGGAACAAGGTGTGCATGCCGGTGAACCAGGCCATCAGGCCCACCGCCATGAACAGGCCGATCTTCATCCTGGCCACCGGCACGCCGACCGCCCGGGCCGACTCCGCGGACCCGCCGACGGAGAAGATCCAGTTCCCGGTGCGGGTACGCAGCAGGATCCAGGTCGCGATGAGCACGAACACGATCCAGTAGATGATCGGGATGCGGATGTTCACCCCGCCGATGGTGAAGCTGGATGCGAACACCTTCTGCGCCGAGCTGAACCCCTGCAGGGTGGAGATGTCCGGGGAGGCCACCTGGTTGGTGATCGTCTGGGTCAGGGCCAGGTTCAGGCCCTGCAGCATGAAGAACGTCCCCAGGGTGACGAGGAACGACGGGATCCTGGTCTTGACCACGATCCAGCCGTTGGCGAATCCGACCGCCAGGGACATCACCAGCGCGATCAGGACCCCGACCCACACGTTCGTGGTGAATTCGTAGCTGAACAACGACGCCATCAGGGCCGAGCTCGTCACCGCGACCCCGGCCGACAGGTCGAACTCCCCGCCGATCATCAGCAGCGCGATCGGGCTGACCATCAGCCCGTACGTGGACGTCACGTACAGCACCGAGGAGAACGAGGACGCGTACCTGAACGGCGTCGCGATGATGAAGAAGAAAACGTAGATCACGATCGCGCCCGCCAGCGCCCCGGTGCCCGGACGGGCGAGCATCCGGGCCAGGCCGGACTTGCGTCCGACCCGTTCGTCCTGCATCGGCGGCGGGGTGACGGGTGCTTCCGCTGTCTGAGCCATGAAACTTCCCTTTCTGTGCCGTGGAGCCAGTGGGGGTCACCCGCTCGCGCCGGTGACCCCCGCACGGCGTCCCTACCGGGTACCCCGCTCGGCGTACTGGGCGATCTGGGCGATGTTGCTGGAGTCGACGAACGCCGGGCCGGTCAGCACCGTCTGCCCGCCGCCGATGACGTCGGCGTTGGTCAGGTACAGCCAGAGCGAGTCGATGGCCTCATAGCCCTGCAGGTAGGGCTGCTGGTCCACCGCCCACTGCACCGCGCCGGACTTGACCTTGGCCACGAGCGCGGCGTTGGTGTCGAAGGTGTAGAGCTTGGCGGTGCTCTTGGCCTGCTGGATCGCCTGGATGGCGATCAGCGCGATCGGCGCGCCCAAGGTGATGACCGCGTCAATGCTCTTCTTCGAGACGAGCTGGGCGGACAAGGTGGACAGGACGGCTGAGTTGTCGGTCCCGTTCACGTAGAGCTTGGTCATCGTGCCCTCGGAGCCCAAGCCTTCCTTCACGCCCGCGCACCTGGCTTCCAGCTGGACCTGGCCCTGAGCCTGCAGCACGCAGAGCACGTTCTTCGCGCCGGCCGCGGCGAGCCGCTTGCCTGCCGTCTGCCCGGCCAGGTTCTCGTCCTGCCCGAAGTACTCCATCGCGCCGCACTGCTGCCAGTTGTTGACACCCGCGTTGAACATGACGATCGGGATCCCGGCCGCCTTGGCCTTCGCCACCTCGGGGCAGATGGCCGCCGGGTCGGGGTCGGTGACCGCGATGCCGTTGACCCGGCTGTTGATCGCGTCCTGGATCAGGTTGGCCTGCTGGGTGGGGTCGTCGTTGTTGGAGTACTTGAAGCTGATGTTGTCCTTGCTGGCCGCAGCCGTCGCGCCGGCCCTGATGATGTCCCAGAAGGTGTCGCCGGGTGCGGCGTGGGTGATCATGGCGAAGGTGTACCGGGGGGTGTTGGCGTGACCCGTCCCGGCGTTGTTGACGGTCTCGGTGGCCTTCTTGCCGCCGGTGTTGCTGCACGCGGCCAGGACGAGGATTGCGGTCATGAGCAAGGCCGCGCCCGCGGCTCTTCTCGATCTGAGCATTTCTTCATTCCTCCGGATGAGGGGGTTAGGTGACGAGGTCTCCGGGCCGCTCCGGTCAGGTGGCGGTCGGGAATTGCATCTGCGCGCGATGGTTCTCGGTCAAGGGCTGGGGATCCGGCCAGCGGCTGGTGACGGCCTTGGCGCGGGTGTAGAAGCGGATGCCTTCCTGGCCGTGCACGTGGGTGTCGCCGAACAGCGAGTCCTTCCACCCGCCGAAGGAGTAGAAGGCCATCGGCACCGGGATCGGGACGTTGATGCCGATCATCCCGACCTGGACCTGGCGCTGGAAGTGCCGGGCGGCCTGGCCGCTCGAGGTGAAGATCGCGGTGCCGTTGCCGTAGGGGTTGGCGTTGACGATGCCGATGGCCTCGCGGAACGTCTGCGCCCGCAGCACGACAAGGACCGGGCCGAAGATCTCGTCGCGGTAGATGTCCATGCCGGTGGTGACGTGATCGAACAAGCACGGGCCGACGAAGAACCCGCCGGAGTGCCCGGTCACCACCAGGTCGCGGCCGTCCACCACCAAGGTGGCGCCGGCCCGCGCGCCGCCGTCGACGGAGGTGACGATGCGGTCCCTGGCCTGCGGCGTGACCACCGGGCCCATATCGGAGGCCTGGTCGCGGCCCGGCCCGACCCTGATCTCGCCGGCCTTGTCGCGGAGCTTGGCCACCAGCGCGTCACCGGCGTCGCCGACGGCGACGACCGCCGAGATCGCCATGCAGCGCTGGCCCGCCGAGCCGTAGCCCGCGGCGGTGATCTGGTTCGCCGCGAACTCCAGGTCCGCGTCGGGCAGCACAACGGCGTGGTTCTTCGCGCCGCCGAGGGCCTGCACCCGTTTGCCGGCGGCCGACGCCCGCTGGTGCACGTACCTGGCGATCGGCGTCGAGCCGACGAAGCTGACCGCGGCGATGTCGCGGTGATCCAGGATCGCGTCGACCGCCACCTTGTCGCCGTGGACGACGTTGAAGACCCCCGCGGGCAGCCCGGCCTCGGCGTACAGCCGGGCGATGAGGTTCGAGGCGGACGGGTCCCGCTCGCTCGGCTTGAGGATGAAGGTGTTGCCGGTGGCGATCGCGATCGGGTGCATCCACATCGGCACCATGGCCGGGAAATTGAAGGGCGTGATCCCCGCGCAGACCCCGAGCGGCTGCCGGAACGAGTAGGCGTCGACGTCGGTGGAGACCTGCTCGGAGTACTCGCCCTTGGCCAGGGTGGGGATGCCGCAGGCGTATTCCACCACCTCCAGGCCCCGGATGACCTCACCCTTGGCGTCCGAGACGACCTTGCCGTGCTCGTCGGCGAGGATCTCGGCCAACTCGTCGACGTGGCGTTCGATGAGGTCGCGCAGGGCGAACATGACGCGCGCCCGGCGGGTAACCGAGGTGTCCCGCCACCCGTCGAACGCCTTGCTGGCCGCCTGGACGGCCGCGTCGACGTCGGCCGGGGTGGCCAGCGCGACCTGGGCCTGCTGAGTGCCGGTGGCCGGGTTCCAGACCGGGCCGAAGCGGGTGGCGGCCCCGGTCGTCTCCGATCCGGCGATCCAGTGCTGGATAGTACGCATCCGTAATATCGCCCTTCTACAGGTACGGTCGCTGGGCGCGTTTGGCTGTTTGGTAGGCCGCGCGGGCCTGCTGGGTGCTGGCCAGCTCGGACACCTCCGCCACCGGGACGTCCCACCAGCTGTGCGACGAAGGGACGGGGGCGAGCGGGTCGGTCTCGATGTAGATGACGGTGGTCCGGTCCGACGCCTTCGCGCGCTCCAGGGCGGCGGCGAATTCCTTGACGGTCCTGGTCCTGAGCACGTCGGCCCCGAGGCTGGCCGCGTTCGCCGCCAGGTCGACGGGCAGCAGGTCACCGTCGAGCCGCCCGGTGCCCGGGTCGCGGTAGCGGTAGCTTGTGCCGAACCGCTGCGAACCCAGCGACTCCGACAGCGCGCCGATCGAGGCGAAGCCGTGGTTGTCGACCAAGATGATGATGAGCTTGATCCGCTCGGCCACCGCGGTGACGATCTCGGTGGCCATCATCAGGTAGGACCCGTCGCCGACGAGCACGAAGACCTCGCGTTCGGGGGCGGCCAGCTTGGCGCCAAGGCCGCCGGCGATCTCATAGCCCATGCACGAATAGCCGTACTCGACGTGGTACGCCTTGGGGTCACGGGCGCGCCACAGCAGCTGCAGGTCGCCGGGCATGCTGCCGGCCGCCTGGACCACCACGTCGGTGTCGGCGGCCAGTTCGTTCAGCGTGCCGATGATCTCCGTCTGGGCCGGAAGCGGCCCGTGCCCCAGGTGGTACGCCTCGTCCACGACCCGCTGCCAGCTCGCGTTCTGCGACCGGATCCGGGCGGTGTACGCGTCGTCGACCCGGTAGCCGGCCAGCGCCTCGGTGAGCGCCTCCAGGCCGGCCCGCGCGTCGGCCACCAGCGGGACGCCCGCGTGCTTGCCCGCGTCGAACGCCGTGACGTTGAGGTTGACGAACCGCACGCCGGGGTGGCCGAACGCGGTGCGCGATCCGGTGGTGAAATCGCTGTACCTGGTGCCGATGCCGAGCACCACGTCAGCCTGCGCCGCCAGCGCGTTCGCGACCGGAGAGCCGGTGGCGCCGACGCCGCCCACGGCGCCGGGGTGGTCCCAGGCCAGCGCGCCCTTGCCCGCCTGGGTGTCGGCCACCGGCATGCCGGTGGCCTCGGCGAACTGCCGCAGGGCCGCGCTGGCCTCGGAGTAGATGACGCCGCCGCCCGCGATGACAAGCGGTGCGCGGGCGGCGCGCAGGACGCCCGCGGCGCGGGCCAGGGCGGCGGGCTCGGGGACGGGGCGGGGGATATACCAGAGCCGTTCGGCAAAAAGGTCTTCCGGCCAGTCGTGGGCCTCGGCCTGCACGTCTTGCGGGAGCGCGAGCGTCACCGCGCCGGTTTCCGCCGGATCGGTGAGCACCCGCATCGCGGCCAGCAGGGCCGACGGCAGCTGCTCCGGGCGGCTGATCCGGTCCCAGTACACCGACACCGGCCGGAACGCGTCATTGACGCTGATATCGGCCGAGCGCGGGTCCTCGAGCTCCTGCAGCAGCGGGCTGGCCGCCCGGGTGGCGAAGAAGTCGCTGGGCAGCAGCAGCACCGGGATGCGGCTAATGGTGGCGAGCGCGGCTCCGGTCACCATGTTGGTCGAGCCTGGGCCGATCGACGCGGTGCAGGCGAGGGTCTGCAGCCGGTTCCGCATCCGGGCGAAGCCGACGCTAGCGTGCACCATCGCCTGCTCGTTGCGGGCCAGGTAGTAGGGCAGGTCCGCGTCGCCCGTTTCCTGCGCCTGGAGCAGGGCCTGGCCGACGCCGGCCACGTTGCCGTGCCCGAAGATGCCGAAACAGGCCGGGATGAGGCGGTGGCGCTGGCCGTCGCGTTCGGTGTACTGGTGGGCCAGGAAGCGGACCAGGGCCTGGGCCACGGTGAGGCGCACGGTCATCTCTCCTCCGCCGTCATCGGCAGCCGGGGGTCGATGTCCTGGCCGGCCCAGGTGCCGCGGATCCAGGCGTGCGCCGGGTCGTCGCAGAAGCGCCAGGCGCGGGTCGCGGCCGGGCCGGCCATGACGTTGAGGTAGTACAGGTCGTAGCCGGGGGCGGCGATCGAGGGGCCGTGCCAGCCGTGCGGGATGAGCACCACGTCGCCGGACCGCACCTCGGCCAGCACGTCGACCGGCCGCTCCGCGGTGCCGTAGACCCGCTGGTAGGCCAGCCCTTCGGTCTCGAAGTAGTAGATCTCCTCGAGCTCGGCCTCCTGCTCGGCTCGTGCCTCGTCGTGCTTGTGCGGCGGGTAGGAGGACCAGTTGCCGCCCGGGGTGAGCACCTCGACCGCGATGAGCTTGTCGCACTCGAACGCCTCGGGCGCGCAGAAGTTGTTGACCTGCCGGCTGGCCTGGCCCGCGCCGCGCAGTTCGACCGGGACGTTCTCGGCGGGTCCGTAGCGGGCCGGCAGCCGGCGGGTGCAGCGGGCCGACGGGACGGCGAAGGTGCCGCCGCCTGGGCTTGACACCGTGACCGTGGCCTCGCGCGGGATGTAGCAGAAGTCGCTGACCCGGTCGAAGACGGTTCGCCGGCCCTGCAGCTCGAACGTCTCGCCGTCGCAGCTCACCGTGGCCGCGCCCGCCGCGCCGGCCGCGCCCGCCGGGCCGGCCAGTGGCAGGATGAGCAGTTCGTCCTCGCCGCTGGCCCAGGTGTGGGTGCCACCGGGCGGCAGCTCGAGCACCCGCAGACCGCAGTAGGTCCAGCCGGCCCGCTCGGGCGTCAGCACCACGCGAAAGGGGCCGTGGCTGGTCGTGCCGGCCGGCAGGTACAGCTTGTCGTCCATCGCGTGCCCCCCTACGCCCGCATCAGGCCGACGGCGGCGTCCACCGCGCCGGCCACGTCGTCGTCGGGCGGGAAGAGCAGCGTCCGGCCGACCACGAGCCCGTGCACCGACGGGATCTGCAGGGCCTTGTGCCACTGGGTGAAGACGGCGTCCTGGTCGGCGCTGACCTCGCCGCCGAGCAGCAGGGCCGGCAGCGTGGAGGCGGCGAGCACCCGCTCCATGTCGGCCACCACCGGCACCTTGAGCCAGGTATAAGCCGAGGTGACACCCAGTCCCGAGGCGACCGCGATGGAACGGATCACCGCGTCGGGCGTCAGGTCGTTACGGACCCGGCCGTCGGCCCGATGGGAGATGAACGGCTCGATCATGGCCATCAGGCCGTGGGCCGCGAGCTCGTTGACCGCCCTGGCGCACGCGGCCATGGTCCGGACGGTGGCGGGATCGTCCGGGTCGATGCGGAAGAGCATCTTGCCGCCCTCGAACCCCATCCGGGCGATCGCGGCCGCGTCGTATCCGGTGAACCGGTCATCGATCTCGAAGACGGTCCCGGCCAGGCCGCCGCGGTTCATCGAGCCGATGACCACCTTGGCGTCAAGGACCCCGAGCAGCAGCAGGTCTTCGATGATGTCCGCGGTCCCGAGCACCCCGTCGACACCTGGCCGGGACAGGGCCAGCGACAGCCGGTCGAGCAGGTCCGCCCGGTCGGCCAGCGCCATCGGCCGCTCCCCCGCCCGCAGCGCGCCGCGGGCCGCGTGGTCAGCGGCGATGATGAACAGCTGATGGTCGCCACCGAGCAGCGCCGGACGGCGCTTGCGCTGCGCGGCCGCCTCCGCGATGGCGTGCGGACGCCGCGTGCGCACCTCGAGGATGGCCCTGCGCCGGTCATGCATCGATGCCCTCCAGCAGTTCGGTCACCTCGGCGGCCGTGGGCATGGCGTCCGAGCAGGCCAGCCGGCCCGCCACGATGGCCCCGGCGGCGTTGGCGAAGCGCATCACGTGGTCGAGGTCGTCGGTGCTGAGGAGCCCGTGGCACAGCGCCCCGCCGAACGCGTCGCCCGCGCCGAGGCCGTTCAGCACGGTGACCGGCACCGGCGGTACCTCGACGGTCTGGCCGTTTTTATGGGCCAGCACGCCCTTGGGGCCCTGCTTGACCACGGCGAGGTCCACGCCGAACTCGTGCAGCGCCTGGGCCGCGGCCAGCGGCTCCCGCTCACCGACCGCGGTCAGGCACTCGTCCAGGTTGCCGACCGCGACGCTCACGTAGGGCAGCGCCTGTTGTATCCAGTGCCTGGCCTGCTCCCGCGAGGGCCAGAACATCGGCCGGTAGTCCAGGTCGAGGACCGTGATCCCGCGCCCGCCCCTGGCCCGCAGGGCGGCCAGGGTGGCGGTGCGGCTCGGCTCGGCGCACAGGCCGGTGCCGGTCACCCAGAACACGCCCGCCGCGCGGATAGCGTCCAGGTCAAGCTCGTCCTCGGTGAGCTCGAGGTCCGGCGCCTTGGGCCAGCGGTAGAAATAGAGCGGGAAGTCGTCGGGCGGGAAGATTTCACAGAACGTCACGGGCGTTGGCAGCCACGGCACCGGTGTGACGTAGCGATCGTCGACGCCGTAACCCTTCAGCGCGGCGTGCACGAACCGGCCGAACGGGTCGTCGCCGGTGCGGGTGATGATCGCGGTGCGCCGCTGGTACCTGGCGGCGGCCACGGCGACGTTGGTCGCGCTGCCGCCGAGGTACTTGGCGAAGGTCTGGACATCCTCCAGGCCGATGCCCGCCTGCTGCGGGTAAAGGTCGACGCCGGTCCGGCCCATGGTGAGAACTTCGAAGGCACTGATGGCTGCACCCCCTCGGCGTTCGTCCGGAAATCCGTTGAGTTACACACTTTTTACGCCTGGGTTTCTAACCGGTCAATAGTATGTCCGGACATATTTACGTTTTGTTTCACCGACAACAGGTAGATTCAGTGTCAGGCTTCCTGCTGACCTGGTGCGATAATGTGAGCGCCGCTGACATAATCGCCGTGAAAGAGATGACCGTGAACCAGACCGCCCTGTCCATCCCGGTGGACCGCAACAGTCCGGTCCCGCTGTACTTCCAGGTGGCCCAGCACCTGGAACGCATGATCGAATCCGGCGATCTGGCGGCGGGAACACGGCTCGAGAACGAGATCGACCTGGCCGGCAGGCTCAGCCTGTCCCGCCCGACCATGCGCCGGGCCATCGGGTACCTCGTCGACCGCGGGCTGCTGGTCCGCAAGCGCGGCGTCGGGACGCAGGTCATGCAGGCCAAGGTGCGCCGTCAGGTCGAGCTGACCAGCCTGTACGACGACCTGGACAAGACCGGGCGGACACCGGGCACCCGGGTGCTCAGCTTCGCGGTCGAGCCCGTTCCGGACACGGTCGCGCACGAACTCGGCGTCGCCGAGGGCACCGCCGTGTACGTCTTCGAACGGCTACGCTACGCCGAGGCGGAGCCGCTCGCGCTGATGCACAACTACGTTCCGGCGAACCTGCTGAAGCTGTCCGCCGAAGACCTCGAGGCGCAGGGCCTGTACAACCTGTTCCGCGCGAACGGCATCAACCTCAGGATCGCCAAGCAGTCGATCGGCGCGCAGGCCAGCACCGCCGCGCAGGCCCGTACGCTCGGCGAAACCAAGGGGGCACCGGTGCTGACGATGGTGCGGGCGGCCTACGACGACCAGGACCGCGCGGTGGAGTACGGCAGCCACATCTACCGCGCCTCCAGGTACAGCTTCGACCTCACCCTGACCGCCTGGTAATGAGACGGTGAGGCCGGCCGCGGCGGCGGCGGCGGTCAGGTTCTTGGCCGCCTGCCGCAGGCCTTCGATCTGGTCGAGCTCGGCGTCCTCGTGCTCGATGTTGACGGCGATGCCGGGGTCGACGGCGTAAAGCGCCCGCAGGAACCGGACCCAGAAGTCCTGGTCGTGGCCGCGGCCGACGGCGACGAACTGCCAGGAGGCGTCGGCGGGCCAGCGGTTCAGCGTGTTGCGGCCGCCGATGTTGACCGGGTTCTGGCCGGCCGGCACGCGCTCGAAGCGGTCATCGAGGACGCCGTAGACGCGGCAGTTCCGCTCGTTGATGCGGGTGTCCTTCGCGGCCGCGTGATACACCAGGCTGCCCAGGTGCTCGATCGCCGCGACGGGATCGATGCCCTGCCAGAACAGGTGGCTGGGATCCATCTCGGCCCCTACGTGGGTGGCGTTGATCTCGGTGGCCAGCCGCTCCATCGTGCCCGGGTTGAACACGACATTGTGCGGGTGCATCTCGATGGCCACCTTCACCCCGGCGTCGCGGGCCCGCGACTCGATGTCGGTCCAGAACGGGATCACCACCTCGCCCCACTGGTAGTCCAGCGTGTCGAGGAACTGGCTGTCCCAGGGGTTGACCACCCACGACGCGGCCCGGCCGCCCGGATGCGCGGCCGGCAGCCCGGACATGGCGACGATGCGGCTGACCCGAGCAGGCCGGCCAGCGTGATCGCCTGACGCAGGTCCTGCGCGTGCTTGGGACCCACCTCGGGGTCCGGGTTGAGCGGGTTGCCGTTGACGTTCAGCCCGGTCAGCGTGATCCCGGCCTGGTCGAACTGGGCCAGGTACTCCTGCCGGGCAGCGTCGCTCGCCAGCAGGTCCGCGATCGGCAGGTGCGGCGCGGGGTCGAACCCGCCCGCGTTGATCTCGGCGCTGGTCAGGCCCATGTCTTTGAGGATCTTGAGCGCTTCTGGCAGGGGCTGGTCGTGCAGGCAGGCGGTGTAGGCGCCTAGTTTCATGGGTGTTCCTCTCTGTGATGGTTTACGGGCCGGCTTTTACGGGCCGGCTTTGACGGCCTGGCCGTTGGCCTGCGCGGCGGCGGTGACCGCTTCGAGCACGCGCAGGTTGTGCAGTCCCTCGGCGAGCCGGGGACAGCGGGGCAGCCCGTCCCGTCCCGCGATCTCGTCCAGGAAGGCGCGGGCCTGGAAGGTGAAGAAGTCGCTCTGGCCGTGGCCGACGCTGGGGAAGTCCATCGGCAGGCCCCTGGTGATGTAGGGATGCTCCGGCCCGGTCCGAGGACACCGTCGGTCACCTGCTGCCGGATCGCGTTGATGGCCGGTGAGCGGCGGAAGGTGAAACCGACCGCCGCGACCCGGTCCGACGTCGCGGCCCGGTCGGCCATCGCCTGCGCGTCCGCGACCGACGGCGCGAGCGGCTTCTCGCACAGCACGTGCTTAACCCTCATCCAGCAGGGCCTCGACGATCTCGCGGTGCAGGTCGTTCGCCACCACGACGCTGACCGCGTCGATGTCGGCGGCCTCGGCAATCGCCTGCCAGCTGGTCTCGGCGCGCTGGTATCCGTACCGGCGGGCGGTATCGTCGGCGAACGGCCGGTGCGCGTCGGCGATGGCCACCAGCCGCACCTCCGGCAGGTCAGGGGTGAACACGGTCGGCGCGGACCGGTAGCCGCTGGCGTGCGCGCGGCCGGCCATCCCGGCGCCGATCACCGCCACCCCGATCGAAGACTGGCTCAACGCGACTCCCTCCGGTGGTTTTATGCTGGCTTTAAAGCGCTTTAAGATGGTTAGTATCCGAGTCCGGAGGATGTGTAAGGGGGCGGCGTGACAGATCAGGATTCCGCGGCTGACGACCCGCCGCGGGCCGCGGGCGGGACCGCGGGGCGGCGGCCGCGGCTGGCCGACGTCGCGGCCCGGGCCGGAGTGTCCTCCGGGCTGGTGTCGCTGGTGCTCAGGAACCAGCCGGGCCCGAGCAAACCGACCAGGACCCGGGTCCTGCAGGTCGCACAGCAGCTGGGTTACCGGGCTGACCGGACGGCCAGCTTGCTGGCCAGGCGGCGCAGCCGCCACCTCGGCGTGATGATGGACGTCCGCAACACCTTCCATGCCGACCTCGTCGGGGAACTCGACGCGGCCGCCACGACGGCCGGCTACGACCTGCTGCTCAGCACCGTGACGCCCAGCCGTGACACCAGCCGGGCCGTCGAGATCCTGCTCGACTTCCGCTGCGAGGCGCTCATCCTGCTCGGCCCCGACGATCCCGCCGAACGGCTCAATGCGCTGGGCCGGGAGCTTCCTGTTGTGGTGATCGGGCGGCGGATCACGGCCGCGGCCGTAGACGTGGTCCGGGCGGCCGATGACCAGGGCGTCGCGCAGGCGGTCGGCCATCTGGCGGCGCTCGGCCATCGCGGCATCGCCTTCATCGACGGCGGTCGGGGAACCATCGCCTCCGATCGCCGCCGGGGTTACCGGCACGCCATGCGCGCGCACGGTCTGGCCGGCCAGCTAAGGATTGTCCCCGGCGACCATACCGAGGATGCGGGCATCCGCGCCGCTTCGGTGCTGCTGGCCGGCCCCAGCCTGCCCACCGCGGTGATAGCGTCCAACGACCGCTGTGCCGTCGGGTTCCTCGACGCCGCCCTCCGGCTGGGTGTGCCGGTTCCCGGTGCCCTGTCCGTGGTGGGATACGACGACAGCCTGCTGGCGCGGCTGGTCCACGTCGATCTCACCACCGTCAGCCAGGATGCGGGCCAGCAGGCCAGGCAGGCGATCACGCTGGCGATCGAGCGGCTGGAAACCGGCCGGACCGCGGCGCGGGCGGTCGTGCTGCCCCCGGCCCTGGTGGTGCGCGGGACGACGGGCCCGCCGGCCGGCCAGCTGTCCGCTGGGTAAGTTTCCGGCCGCAGGGGCAGAAAAAGCCGTTCTGCGGTCGACGACCGCCTGCTCCTGCTGTATTTCTCCTACTTCATCGACACCGGATTCCTGCCCCCTCCACCGTCGTACCCATCGGAACCGCATCGGAAGGCATCGCAGTGAAGGCAATCCTGATCCATTCCACTGGCAGCCCGGAGGTTATCCGGATCGAGGACGTGGAGACGCCGAAGCCCGAAGAGGGCCAGGTGCTGATCCAGGTCGCGGCGGCCGGGGTGAACCACACCGACATCTTGGCCCGGCAAGGTTCCTACGTCACCGGCGAAGCCGCGCTTGAGCTTCCGGCGATTCTGGGGACCGACGTAGCGGGAGTCGTCGTCGGGCTCGGGGAGGGCGTCTTTGCGCCGGTCCAGGGAACGCGCGTGGTCGCCTTGGTCACCGGCGGGTATGCGGAGTACGCTGTCGCCCCGCACGAGCTGGTCTACCCGCCAGCGGCGGCCGCGGCGTCGATGTCGTCCTCGACGCGGTGGGCGGTGACATCGGCGAGCAGAGCCTGGACTGCCTGGCGCCCTTTGGCCGGCTGGTCGAGTACGGCGTGGCGAGTGAACGACTGGCTTGCTTTGCGGGCTCTCAGCTCATGCACAAGAACCAGTCCGTCGTCGGCTACTGGCTGAGCAGCCGCCTCGCTCGCGATGGCGCCAGCGCTGCGGTCATCCCGCAACTGCTGCAGCTGGCCGGCCAGGGCAGGATCAGCAGTGTGGTGCGGCACGTCTTCCCGCTCGAGGAGGCCGCCGAGGCACACCGGGCCATCAGCGGCCGTCACACCATGGGCAAGGTTGTCCTGATCACATGACCGGCAGACGGGATCGACCATGAAAATTCTCATCTACGGGGCCGGCGTGATCGGGCAGATCTACGCGGCCCGGTTGCACGAGGCCGGGCACGACCTGACCGTGCTCGCGCGTCACCAGACCCTGGAGACACTGGCCCGCGATGGCATCACACTGGTCAACGGGGCCCAGGTCAATGGGACCCGGCCAGGCCCCGTCCGGGTGAACGTGACCGGCCGCCTCGACCCGGCAAGCTCGTTCGAGCTGGCCCTGGTGACGGTGCGGCGTGATCAGGTGGACGAGATTTTGCCCGCGCTGCCTCGCCTGAAGGCCAGCCAGGTGGTCATGATGCAGAACAACTCACTGGAACTGGCCAGGATCGGCGACCTCGTCGGCCGCGACCGGATGCTTTTCGGCTTCCCTGGCGTCGGCGGGTACCGCCGGGACGACGGCGCCATCTCCTACATCGAGATCCCGCAGCAGCCGACGACCCTGGGACGGCAGCAGGGCCGGGAGGATATAGCCGGGGCCGCCTTGGCGTCCGCGGGCTTCGCCGTGGCGACGACGGCCGATATGGACGGCTGGCTCAAGACCCATGGTGTCTTTATCGCCGCGATGTGCACATCCATCAATTCCTGTGGCGGCGATGCGGTCAAGCTGGCGGCTGACCGGGGGCGGGTGGCCACGATGATCTCCGCCGCCGGTGAGGGATTCCGTGCCCTGGCCAGCCAGGGGGTGGCGGTCCAGCCGGGGCCGCTGAAGATGATCTTTACCGTGGTGCCGCGGGTGTTCGCCGTCCGGTACTGGCAGGGGCAGCTGCGGGGAACCGTGGGCACCGTGGCCTTGGCGCCGCATGCGAGAATGACCGAGCACACCGAGTTGCCCGTTCTCTATCGTGACGTCCAGAAGCTGATCGAAGGCACCGTACCGACTCCGCACCTCGACCAGCTTTTGTCTGCGGCCCTGCTGTTATGCCGCGCGATGTGACGCAGGGAAAAGGGCTCGCGGGTGCACGCAAGTAGTGGATTCTTCCGTGCTGTGTATCAGCGTCTTGCTCGTGGCCATTGACAACACGATCGTCAACGTGGCCCTGCCGACGCTCAACCGGCGGATCAACGCGTCAACGGCTGACCTGCAATGGATCGTGACCGCGTACTCTTTGCTGTTCGCGGGGCTCCTGCTGGTGGCCGGGCACCTCGGCGACCGGCTGGGCCGCAAGCGGATACTGCAGATCGGGCTGGTGCTCTTCGCGCTGACCTCGCTGGGCGCCGCCCGTTCGGCCTCGGTAGATCAGCTGATCCTGGCCCGGGCCGGGATGGGTGTGGCCGCGGCCATGATCTACCCCTCGACGCTCGCGCTGCTGTCAAGCACCTTCACCGACCGCAAGCAAAAGGCCGCCGCCATCGGGATCTGGTCTGGGGTCTCCGGGCTCGCCGTCGGGCTGGGACCGCTGGCGGGCGGACTGCTGCTCACCGATGATCCCGTCGAACGCGACTTGCAACACAGCCCGCACCATGTCGAAGGCATCGACTTCACCGCGATCGGCGAGATCTTCTCGGCGCAGACCAACGCCGAACGCAAGAAGGCCCTCGACATCCGGGCCCTGATGAACGCCGTCATCGACCGCGACCGCGCTCCCCTCGAGCGGTGGGCGGGGATGGCCGACGCTGATACGTCGGTGGTCTTGGACGCCTTCCTTGGCGGCTACCCCGTCACCCTCATCGGGATCGAGTCGCGCCCGCTGGCCCGTCTCGGCCTGCCGCCCACCGACGGCCCGAAATCATGGTCCGGCGGCACGCTGTTCCCCATGTCCTCCAAGAAGGTGGCCCGGGCGATCAACGCGGCCAGCGACAACCGGCCGGTCGTCGTGCTGGCCAACCTGTCCGGATTCGACGGGTCACCCGGGTCGCTGCGTCGATGGCAGCTCGAATACGGCGCCGAGATCGGCCGGGCCGTGGTCAACTTCGCCGGGCCCATCGTGTTCTGCGTGATCTCCCGCTATCACGGGGGCGCCTTCGTCGTGTTCTCAAGCGCGCTCAACGACGGCCTCGAAGTGGCGGCGGTCGGCGGGTCCTACGCCTCGGTGATCGGCGGCGGGCCCGCCGCCGCGGTGGTCTTCGGCGGCGAGGTGAGCAAACGAACCGAGGCGGACAAGCGGCTGCTCGATCTGGGCGCGCGGATCGCGCAAGGTGACGAGGCCGAGGCCCGGCTGCGGGCCGAGCTAGCCCAGCTGCGGCCCACCGTACGAGCCCAGAAGCAGGCCGAGGTGGCAGGCGAGTTCGACCGGATCCACAGCATCGAGCGGGCCAAGCGGGTCGGCTCAGTCGACCGCATCATCACCCCCAGCGAACTGCGGCCTTACCTCGTGGATGCGGTTGAGCGCGGCCTAAGCCGTTTTGGCCTGGGAAGATAAGGCACAGGCCAGGCGCAGACGTTCGGCTGCTTCGCTTCGTTCGAGCCATGACACACCGTCAAGGCTGGCTTTCTTGGCGTTGAACGCGTAGACCCACAGGCCTGCCGCCCAGCTGGCCTGGATCTCGTTAGCGCTCCATGGGCGGCCTGCGGCGTGCTGGTAAGACTCGATGAATGCTTCGGACTCGGATACCGACGCTGCCCTTTGCTCGGCTCCGCACGGCCAGACGGCTGCGGCCAGGCCGACGATGACCGGCTCGGGGGCGCTTACCGCGCTATCCCAGTCGTGAACCGTCCAGGGCTGCTGGCCGTGCCAGCGCAAGTTCTGAGCCTCCCAGTCGCCGTGGCCGACGACGTGTTCGTCCCCGCGCAACTGTTGCAGCCTGCGTGTTACCCTGTGCCCGATTTCATCCAGCCAGGCGGCCCCGGAATGCGCGTTCAGGTCAGCGTCGCGATCATCGGGCGGAGGCCACACGCCGCCCTGCTCGTGATCCCAGGCAACCCAGGGCGGGTTAGGCGTAAGAGACCGGATCATGCGCGGGGCCGGGGCGGGCCGGACCAGCAGTTCCAGCAGCCCCGCGTAGCGTTCAACCGCCTTATCGGCAACACCCAGTACATCGCCGCCCGGCCTGAAACTCTCCGCGCTGGCCGCATACCCGCCTAGCGACCCCGGGACCCACCAGGGGCTGCGGACACGGGAATCCGGCCTCCCATAGCGCTCGCTGCACGTCCGTACACCCGGCTAGCCTGGCGGCGGCCGGACGCACCTTCACCACCACTTCACGCCCGTCCCTCAAGCGCACGCCGACGACGCGGGAGAGGTGTCCTGCCGTGAACAGGACTTCGCCTGCTCCCGCGCCCAGCCACCGCCGGCACCAATCATCGATGGCGGCCGGCGCGAGGTCCGGGGCCTTCAAAGGTCAGGAGCGAACGCCGCTGACAGCATGGCGTGCAGGCTCATGGCACCCACCCTAGTGCGGTGGCAGTGAGATAACGTCGCCCCGCTTCCAGCCCCCGCAAGCCCCTAGCCTGACCACCACGATGGTCCATCGTGGTTGCGGGGATGCACCGGATCGGCTGCTGGCCGGGATCTACCGCGGCCTTTCTGGTCATGCACGGCCGGATCCCCTGCGGGGACGGGATTCATGATCGCGGACAGTCCGGGGTCGTATGTGACCCCGAACTGGCCACGATCATTCCAGGGAGCTTTCTCGCGCTGGGATGGGAGGGCTTCGGTGAGGTAAGGGGGGCGTGTGATCAGGATGGGACTGACCGGGGCGGCGGGCGTGCAGGACGGCACGGGCGTGCAGGACGACACGGGCGGGATTGACGGGACCGCGGGCGGGGTCTGCGGGGCGGCCCGCCGCGGCGGGCCGCGGCTGGGCGTCGTCCTTCACCGCGCCGGGTAGTCCCGCAGGACATACCCGTAATGAGCGCCCGGAGAGCCCAGCTGACCTGGGCTTAGGCGGCTTAGGCTGGCCGCGGGGGACTTAGCCGGGCGAGCGAAGCTCGCAACGCCGAAGATAAGGCATCCGCCCGATGCCGCAGGCGGGGCCTTACGGCGAGTCTTGAGGATGTGGGGAACCAGCCGAGGTTCCCCAGGACCCGAGGAGGGACCATGCATCCCGAGATTCTCCGTGAACTGTCCTCACAGCGCGGCGCTGAGATGCGGGACCGAGCGCACCGGATCCTGCTGGCCCGTACGGCAAGCAAGCTCATGCGGGCCAGGCGGCGCGGGCTGAGCGAGGCGGACGAATTCGCCGTTCCCGCCATTCCCGACTTCGCGGACAGCTCGTTCCTGGGCACGTCGACCGACGACCGGGTGCCCGCCCGGCATGCCGCGTAAGGCTAGCCGACGCCGTTCGCGGCCTGGATCTCGTGCACGACCACGTTGCGGTTCCAGACGTCCGGGTTCAGGTTGGCACCGGGGACCGCATGGCACTGGGCAGGCGGCGGGCCGCATTCCCGGTCAGCGACCCAGCAGGTGTGCCAAGGTACCTTCACCGTGACCCGCCACGTTCCTGGTTGACGGAAGGTCACCCCGCAGTCGGCGGTGCCGTTCGCGCCGGTGCGGGCCACCTGCGCCGGGTGCAGCTCCAGCTCGTTCGAGCCCAGGAAGCCGCAGTCTTGGAACAACTGGGCGCTGGTGTCGCTGACCGCGAGCTGCATCGGATTGGCGACGATCCAGACGGTGGCGGCGGCGCCCAGGACCGCGGCCGTGTCGGTCATGTACGGAGCGCCGCCCGGGCCGATTTCCACCGGCTGGTCGAAGGTCACCCGGATGAACGTGGGCAGGTTGGCGTCCGTCGGCCCGTTCTTCGGTCTGAGCTGCATCTGTCCGACACCGGGGACCCGCAGCACGGTCGCGGCCAGCTCGGCCAGAGCCACCGGGGCCAGGGTACCGCCGGGCAGCGGCTCAGCCGGCACGGCGAAAAACCACATCGGCTCGCCCGCGCACTCCGTGTGCAGGGCCGGGCTCTGCCCCGGCTGGTCCGGGCGGAAGTACCAGCCGCCCGGCTCGGTGGAATGCGAAGCGATCATCCCCTGGGCCTGGGTGTAGGTGGCGTACTGATCGTTGGGTGCGTTCTGCGCAGGCGGTTTACCGTTGTAGGAGCTGATGAGCCTCTGGCTGCCTGTCTGCACGTCGCCCTCGGGGACCCACCGGCACGGCGGCGGCTGGACGGGGATCGGGTTGTACGTGCCCGGCGAGTAGCCGGACCCGCTGAAGGTGGCCTGGCGGTAGAGCCAGGTGTAGCAGACGCTGTTGGGAGGCGGGCAGCTGACCGGCGGGGGGTTGAAGTCCGCGCGGGCCGGGCCGGCCAGCAAGACCGGCAGCAGGACGGCCAGCCCGGCGACGACCAGGCAGGCCTTGCGCAGGCTCGACGGCCCGCCACGGACCCGGCCCCGGCCCCGGACAGTCCAGCGGGGGACGGCACGTTTCACGGCTTGCACTCCTTGACCTGCGGGTAATAAATAGGCTGATAATCCGCGACGACCTGCCACTGGCCGCCCGCGGTCGGCGCCAGCTCGTCGGTGTACCGGTAGTAATCACTGTCGGACACCGACTGCCCCGGCAGCACCGCCCCGGTCTGCGCGCTGGTGTTCAGGGCCTGCGCGTCGTCGACGCAGCCGGACACGTCCACCGCTTTGCGGTTCGCCGGGTCGGGGGCCTCCGCCAGGTCGAAGAACCTGATCGTGCCCTTGAACGACTGCGTCACCACCGCCTGCGCGGCCAGCGCGGCCCGCAGCGTGGTGGCCATCGCCGGGCTGACGTAGGCCTGGACAGTGCCGGGCTTAACGCCCTGTTCGTGCACATGTCCCGCATCCAGGTCATCGCCAGTCCGCTGCTGGCTCCGCTGCTCACCATTTCCGGCCTGGCCGGCATCACCTCCGTGCGCGAACCGCAGGATCAGGCGGGCAACGGATAGGGCTGCGCCTCGGAACGTTGCTGTCGGGCCCGGTCCCGCTTGATATATCTAGCTTTGATTGATATAGTTAGCATAACGGATGAGGAAGACCCCGAGTTCGGCACTAATGAAAGGAGCCATCATGACCAGCACAACCGAGCGCTACAGCGCGGCGGCGAGCAAGGCCACCGGTACGGTAGAGAGGATCGCCGACTACTGGGCGCAGGGTGCACAAACACTGACTAATCGCATGCTCCCGAGCGTGCCGAAGGTCGACCTGGTCCCGGCAGTTGAGCGTTACTTCGAGTTCGTGCAGCGGACCGTCGACATCAGCCGTGACCTCACCATCAAGTGGGCGGAGAGGACGGGCACGCTGTCTGGTGTCGCCCGCGAGCGGACCGAGTCCGTCGGCGGCCTCGTCGCCGAGCGGACCGAGCAGGCCCGCGAGTTCGTCCACGAGCAGGCCGACAAGGTCGAGCAGGGCGCCCACGCGCAGGCCGACAAGGCCGAGCAGGCCGCCCACGAGCTGGCCCGCGAGGTTCGCAAGGCCGAGCGCGAGCAGGCCAAGCAGGCCCATGAAGTGGCCCGTGCGCACTACGAGGGCATGACCAAGGCCGAGCTGAGCGAACTGCTGGCCCGGCGCGACCTGCCCAAGACGGGCACAGTCGACGAGCTCGTGGAGCGCCTGGTCGAGGCGGACAGCAAGTAATCACGCGGCCCGCTCCACCACACTGAGATGCCGGTACCCAGCAACATCTGCTGAGTGCCGGCCTTCAGCTGTCAGGGGACCGCCTCCTGGCGTCGATCAACCGCGCTCATCAGGATGCGTAGGGCTGCGCCCAGGCGCGCAGGGCGACGACCGCCGACGGGGCGAGGGCCTGGGCGTTCGCCGGGACGCCCGGCAGGTGCAGAAGGTGGTTCACGCCGGTCAGCACCTGCAGGCCCGGTCCGCTGGTCCCGGCGGCGGACAGAGCGCTGACCAGGGGCTTGATCGTGCTGAGGGGGACGTTGGTGTCCTGGGTGCCGTCCGTGACGAGCACCCGGGTGCCGCTCGGCAGCCGGGCCGCGACCGCGGGCGGGTAGATCGCATCGTCGCTGCGCACGTAACGGGCGTTCGCCGGGGTCAGCAGCTCGGGAGTGAGCAGCTGCACCACGTCGGGCGACAGGCCGGCGGTGGTCACCGGCTGCCCGGCCCGGAATTCGGCGATCGCCCGCTGCACTCCCTCGGCGTTGCTCCTGGCTCCGGCCGCGGTGAGCATCCCCTGGCTGACGGTCGCGTCGAGCTGCTCGTCCGTCTGCAGCCCGATCAGGGTCAGCAGGCGAGCGTCCTGCGGCTCGATCAAGGCGAGCCCGGCCGGGCGCGGTGACACCGATTCGGCGACCAGCAGCGCGTACATCCCGCCCTCGCTGTGCCCGACCACGAGCATCCGCCCGGTATCGGTGTCCGGCTCGCCGCGGAGCAGGTCATAGGCCGCATCGGCCTGACGGATGAAGGCGGTGATGGTAACGGAGCCAGGATCGGCGGCAAAAGTCCCGGCCCCGGTCTGGCCGGCGAAGTACTTATCGAACCTCAGGCTCATGATGCCAAGCCGGGCCAGCTCGACCGCGATCAGCTGCAGGGTGTGCGGGGACAGCCCCGCGCCCGCGTCATCCCCGTTACGGTCGGTCGGCCCGCTGCCTGCCAGCAGCAGCGCGGCGGCGAGATGCTGGCCGGCCCGGTGCGCGGGCACGTCAAGCGTGCCGTACGTGGCGGTGCCGCCGGCCACGAAGGAGACAGTACGGCTGACCGCCGCGACCTGCGCGGAGGATCCGGGGCTCGCGGCCGGTGCCGGGTGGCTGGCCGAGCCGCACCCGGCCAGTCCCGCGCCGAGCAAGGTCGCCACGATGGCGAGATACACCGTCCGGACGGCGATGTGCATGCCCTTCCCTTCTGTGCCGCCTGCGCTACACTCCTGGCGAGCAGGGCGGATGGGATATATGACCAGCTAAAGGACTGTTATGCCTCCTGGGGATCTGTTCCTCAAATGCTCGGACGGGCACTTTTACATAGCCAGCCTGCAAACCATTCGCTGGCGTTCCATGCATATCGGCACGACGCAATATCGCCGGTGCCCGATTGACAATAATCCAGGAACGGCGTCCGGCACACGGCGGCGAAGACATCACCGCTGAAGGAGATGTCGAGTTCCCGGTCCAGGTGCGTCTCGGCGCCGTTCCCGGCGTCCTGCGGGAGATCGCCGAACAGCAGCGCGGGCACCCGGCGCAGCAGCGGGAGGTAGACCATCGGGTAGCGGTACTGCCGGGCCATGGCCACCGCCACCTCGCCCTCGGCGGTGAGGCTGGCGCGGTCCCCGGCCAGCCTGACCCAGCCGGGCCCCGCCAGGATCTGCGCCGCCGACCGCAGGCCGGGGCGGTCGAGCACCAGGTCAGCGCCGGCCGCCAGCGCGTCCCGGCGGGTCAGCGCGACCATGACCGGGGCCAGCAGGTGACCGTCGAGATGGGTCAGCACCTGATGGCGCAGCTGGCCAGGGAGGGCGGGCAGGTCCCATTCTCGCCGCATCAGGTCGGTGAAGGAATCTAGGCGCCGAACGGCCGACGGTGCTCCGCCGCCGAAGATGATCTCGTCGAGGCGGCCGGCCAGGATCTTCAGCGCGCCCCGCTGCTCGAGCGCGGCCATCGTGGAGCCGACCATCACGCCGTCGATGTGCCTGCACACCAGGTCCCAGACCCGGACCGTCAGCGCCGGAGCGGTCGTCTCAGCCATCGGCCTGCGCCAGGAAGCGGCCGACCTCGGCGGCCAGCCCGGGCACGTCGAACAGGAACGCGCCGTGACCCAGGCCGCTGTCGAGCACGCGGTGCCTGCTCCTCGCGCCCGCCGCGGCCAGGACCCGGTGCAGTTGCTCGGTCTCGGCCGCGGGATAACGCCAGTCACGGGCGTAGCTGACGAACAGGACCCGGGCCGACACCGGCGCCAGCGCCTGCTCCAGGCCGCCGTACTCGTGCGCCAGGTCGAAGTACTCCACCGCCCGCATCAGGTACATGAGCCCGTTGGGATCAAGCTCGTGGCGGGCCCGGGCGACCAGGGCGTCGATGAATGACTCCACCGCGAACTCCGAATCGAGCGTAAAAGAGCAGGCGCCGGACCGGCGGCGGCCGAACCGCTACTCCATCGCCTCGCGGCTCATCCACAGCGGCACCGCGGCCGCGACCGCGGCGTTCAGGCCGTCGCGGGGGAACGCGGTCCGTAGTAGTCACCGTCACGCCATTGCGGACGCCGGATGAACCGGCTCTGCAGGTTCACCATGTCCCGCACGGTCAGCACGGGAAACCGCATCCCGTACGGCCGGCCGGTGGCCGGATCCACGCTGGCCGGACCGGTGGTACCGCCCGCCGCCAGGGCATCGGTGCAGATCACGAAGTACTTGTCGGTGTCGAGCAGCTTGCCGGGCCCGATCGCGCCGTCCCACCAGCCGCGGCCGCGATCCTCGGCGGAGTGACGGCCACCCGCGTGCGCCCGGTGGGTCAGCGAGTGACAGATGAGTATGGCGTTATCACCACAGTCCGTTAGGCATCCATAGGTTTCGAAATTGACCGTGGCGCGAGGAAGCGTTTGCCCGCAGTCGAGCGCGAGCGGCGCGTCCAGGACCAGCTGGCGGGCCGGGGCGATCAGCTGCGGATTGTCCAGCCGGGGCAGCGTCGGGGTCGGCCTCACCGAGACTCCGCGTCGGGGCGGCCCCGACGGCCCCGACGGCCCGCGGTCACGTACCCGCCGGGAAACTGGGTGTAGCCGGGGTAGGCGGGCACCGGGCCAGGCAGCGCCAGGCTCACCAGCCTGCCGTCCAGTTCGAGCACGAGCCGGTCGCGGATGAGCGCGGCGGTGATCTCCGCGAGCTCCTCGTCGCTGGTGGGCAAGCCGAAGTCGCGTTCACCGCTCCCCACCAGCAGCCGCGCGAGGTTTCCAGGGGCAGTCCCGGCCGGATGTTCGGCTTTAGGGGGGAGGCGGCCAGGGTGGCGAAGTAGTCGTCGAAGCCGGGCGTGGGCAGGCTGTCCAGGTCGTGGAACAAGGCGCGCGGCAACGGTGTCTTAGCGTTTCCGCGATGGCGGGGGCCGAGCACGCCGCGTGGCAGTTCTTCCGGCGCCACCTCCCGGCCGCGGTCGAGCGCCAGCCGGCACAGGTCCGCGATCAGGCCGTCGGCCTCACCGGAGACGACATAGTCCACCCAGCCGAAACAGCGGTGCGTGGCCTCCCCCATCACGGTCTCGCAGTTGGCCCCGCCGAGCATGGTGACCACGCCGGGATCGAGCTGCCTGATCCGGCGCAGCAGGGCCAGGGACGCGACGTGCTGCTCGAACGTGGACGTGCAGCCGACCACGCGGGCGCCGGTGGCGAGCACCCGGCGGGCGGTGTCGTCAACGAACTGGCTCGTCGCCGCGCGCAGCGCCCGCAGGTCTTTTATGAGCGCTTCGCCGGATGTGCCCCGCCAGAGGATCGGGTGCCGCTCGCTGGCCTGGTGGACCTGGCGTAGGTACTCCGCGTCGCGGGCGCCCCGGCGCGGATCGTCGGCGAACGCCGCGGCGGCGGCGAAGGTCCATTCGCCGGCCAGGAACACGCTCGGGGATTTCGACGACGGCAGCTCATACCGTGGCAGCCCGACGCTCTCGGCGAACCACAAGTTGGCGGGCGCGACCGACGCGCTGATGCCGCGGCGGGCCAGGATGGCCTGCAGCAGCCCGAGCGCGATGGACGGCCGGGTCAGCGACGCGTAGGGCGTCGTGACCAGGCAGACATCGACGGCCGTTTCCCCCTCCGCCCCCGTGCGGGAGGGGGAAACGGCCTCGGGGGCCGCCGGCCCGGCTGGGCCGGCTGGGCCAGTCATCTAGCGGCCCGGGTGGCGGCCTCCAGCTGGAGCAGGCCGGCCCGATCCTGCGGTTCCTCATCCGGTTCCTCATCGATGAAGCCGCGGACGAAGAGCCGGTCGAGCACCGCGAGCGTTTCGGCCGGAGAGATCGCGGCGCTGGCGCGCCGCCTGATCGCGATCTGCTCGGCCGTGTTGGTGCCGGCCGCGAGCAGGGCGGCGAGCTCGCCGGCTTGCGGTGAGTCAAAGGCCAGCCTGAGGCCGGCCGAGATCACCCGCAGCTTGTCGTGGTCCACCACCAGCCGGACGTCGGGACGCAGCCGGATCACGTCGAGCACGGACAGGCTCTCCCGGATGTTCTCCTCGATCATGGACTGCAACAGGTCGCGCAGCTCGGCCGCGGAGTTGAAGGTGCCCTCAGCGATGACCCAGTAGCCGAGCGGCCACCTTTCGCCCGCGTTGCAGGGGTCATGAGCTTGACCGAGCGGTTCAGCATGTTGAACAGGAACCCGGACACGCAGGCGATGGTGGAGCTGGCGTCGTCTGAGACCAGCTCGCCGCCGCGCTTGGCGGCGAACTTCCTGGCCCGGCCCGCGTTGGACTTCAGGTACCGGCCCGCCTGCGCCGCCTCCTTGTTCTGCGGGACGCACTCGACCCTGAGCAGTTCCTCGGGGGTGAAACCCTCGTGAATGCGGGTGAGCGAGTTCAGCGCGATGATGGAGAACCGGTCCACGGCCGACCCCATCGAATGGGCCAGCTCGAGGATCCGGCGGGTGCGCTCGATGTCCTTCTGCCCCTGCGCGGTCGTCGTCTGCGGGCACTTGCCGAGCACGTCATGAAAGTCGGTCAGGAAGTGCTCGTAGTCCGGGTTGTCCAGCGGGTCGGTGGCCCAGTACATGAACCCGTGCTTGGCCGACGGACCGAACACCTCGGCCAGCACGGCCAGGGATTCCCGCCAGAGCTTGGCGTTCGCCTCGGTGTGCGGCCAGTTGTGCTCGAACCGCGGCGCGGCCACCCCGCAGAACCAGCAGCCAACCGTGCAGCCCTGGGACAGTTCGAAGGCCACCGGTGCGTGCACGATTGCGTCGGAGCGTTCGGCGCCGAGCTCGCCGGTGCACCGGCTGATCATCCGGTCCCGCCAGGCGCGCATCCGCGGATCGGCGGGCACGGTCTGTTCCCGCAGCTCGCGGCGGTGCTGGATCTTCTCGTGGATGAAGTACCTGTACCGCAGCACCGAGACGGGCACCTCGTCCCGGCGGCCCGCCCGGACCAGCCGGGTGACCTCGGACGCCTGAGCCGGGTCGACGAGCGGGATCACGTCGGCCGGGGTCAGGGACAAGCCGAGCGCAGTCAGCGCCGCCTGCGCATCGGTCGCGAACGCCTCCTGATACTTCGGATCCATCGTCCAGCGCTCCAGGAAACGCTTGAGGTGCGACACGTCCCTGATGTAGTCGGGCGGCACATCGGAAAGGTCGCCAAGCAGCGAATAGAACGACGCTGACTGCGTTGTCATCAGCTATCTCCTTCTCAGGTCGCCTCGGGTCGCCTCGGGTTGCCTCGGGTCGCTTCGGGTCAGCCTCAAGTCAGCCTCAGGTCAGCACGATGGCGGCGACCGCCACGGCCTCGGCCTCGGCGAGCGCGGTCGACGACGTCGCGACCGCCTCCGCCTCCGCCTCCGCCTCCGCCTCCACGGCCGTCACTTCGGCCTCCGCGGCGGCCGTGGTGGTGGTCCCGGTGGCCTCGGCCTCGCCGAGCACGATGTTGGTCAGCGAGATGGCCTGGGTTTCGGCTAGTGCGGTGGTGGTGGTGGAGACCAGTTCGGCCTCGACGGCGGCGCCCAGGATGTCGATGATGCCCTCGGTGAACTGCACGCTGTTGACCAGGGACTCACTCGTCGCCCAGATCGCGGCCCGCGGCGCCAGGCGGCGCAGCAATTCCACGTCGGTCAGCGTTTCCGGCTCGGGCGGGGCCAGCGGCACCACCAGGCACACCGCCTGCTCGGTGTTCTGGATCAACCGGATCTCACGCCCCTGCGGCAGCGGAAGCATCTCCCGCAGCAACGGGAGGAGTTCCTCCGACTCCGAGGTCCAGCTGGTCATGTGGATGTACCTGACCGTCGGCGTATCCACCACGACCCGAACGTCGACGCCGGACGGGAGCTCGAGCCCCGCTGCCGTCAAGACGTCCCTGGGGCTGGCGACCAGCCGGTCCAGGAAGTCGGGGTCGCGCCAGGCACGCGCGATGACCATCCCGGTCGCCAGGGCCGAGCGCTCCCCCTCAAGCACTTCCTCCGGAGCGATCCGCACCTGCGCGACGCGCTCTTCCGGGGTGAGTGTCATACGCGAACTCCTTTATCCGGTTATCCGGCCCGCGGGCATGCCGTGTCCGGCGGCTTCGTTCGCCGGGGCGGCATGCCCGCGCGGGCGCCCAGTGTCAGATGGCGTTCCCTGTGGCCTGCGAGATCGCGTTCATGTTCTTGCCTGTGGCCTGCGAGGCCTCCTGCAGGATCTGGTTGAGCTGGCTGTTGGCCTTGCTGACGAACTGGGCGAAGTCACTGCGGAACCTGTCGCCGTGCTGGGCCACCCAGTAGGAGGAGCTCTGCTGGACCGCCTGGTTCATCTTGTTCAGCACGCCGTCCAGCTCGGACTTCATCGGTCCGGCGAGCTGCTTCACGAGGTTGTCGAGCTGGGCGAGGTCGGCGCCTACGAGTGCCATGTCTGATCTCCTGCTTCTCGCGTTCTTACGCGGACCCGGCGGATCCGCTCGTTAGAACCCTGGCCACCCGGCCCGCGATCAGGGCGAGTGACGATATACCTAACATCCTTGCCGTGAGAAGTGATGCTATAGACGTCCGATGTTGCACCGGCGGCTATTTCAGCAAATTTAGCTGTTCGTTATCCAGGAGGCCCATGGTACTCGCGCATAACTATCTTATAGATGATAGATATGATGCAAAAATCATGTTATGATAAATGGATGGACAGTCGAGCCGCCCTCATCGCCATCGCCCGTTACGCACGAGGCCAGTGGGGCATGGTGACCTCGGCTCAAGCGGTCGCGGCCGGAGTCAGCTACATGCAGATTAAGCGGATGACCGAGGCGGGACTGCTGGAAAAGGCCGGCTCCGGGGTCTACGTCATGATCGGCGGCCAAGCCGCCGCGGAACGGAACCAGGAGCACAAGGTGGCCTGGCTGCGCCTGGACCCCGCCGTACCCGGGTGGGAGCGGCCGCTGCTCGGCCCCAACAGCGCCGTCATCTCGCACAGCTCCGCGGCGGTCCTGCTCCGGCTGGGCGATCTGGTGGTGCGCGACGTGGAGTTCACCACCACCAGGCGCCGGACCAGCCGTGACCCCGCCGTCAAGCTGCACCAGGCCACGCTCGCTTCCTACGAGGTGACCTGGGCCGACGGCCTGCCGGTGACGACGGCCACGCGCACCCTGGTCGACCTGCTCGCCGACGGCATCGCCGCCAGCCACGCGGGCAGCTTCCTGGCCGAGGCGCTGGACCGCCGGATGCTCAACGTCGACCACGTGATACAAGAAGTGGCGCCGCACGCCCGCCGGTACGGATGCCCCGACGGCGACGGCCAGGCGCTGGTGGAAACGCTGCTCAGCCAGGTCTCGACGCCGACGGGCAGCTGGGACCGGGAGCAGACGGTCGCGGACCTGGCCCGCGAGCTGCTCAAGCTCTCCGACGACCAGTTGAAATCCCTGCACTCGCTGGCCAGCGCGGCCCGGGAACCCGCCATCGCCGCCCTGCTGTCCCGGCTGGACAACAGCGGTTCCGAGGGTGCGGTGCGGGGCGGCCGGGCCGACGGTCAGGCGCGGGGCGGGCGGGCCGACGGTGCGGGACGCGGCGGGCGGCGCGGGTGAGCGCGCTCCCTGGCGTCCATGTGACGTTCCCCTGGCGTCCCGCTGGCCGCTGTGGTCCCCGCTGCCCCGCCCGCCGCCCGTTCCCGGCGTCCTGGCTGGGACCTACCTCAAGCGCATCAAGGCCAAGTATTACCGGGTCGGGCGGCCCGTCTACACCAAGCTCGACCTCGCCCAGCAAGTCCGGGATGACTGCACGGCGAGCACGTACGACCGGCCGCAGGCACAGGAGGAATTAACACCTGGCCCTGGCGAGCTGCCCGGCATCCCCGCTGACGCGACGCTGCTCCGCTGTCCTCATCCCGGTCCGGGTAAGCCAGGTACTTGTCGTGATTCCGACCCAGATCCGATGGTCCTTTCAGCGCACCGACAAGCGCGGCCAGGTGCCGCGGAAGCTCGGGGATCTCATCCCCGGCCCGTTTCCTCGGCACGCGCGTCATCAGCCATGGACCGGAGTCCATCGCCGCGATCCCTTGCGGGTGTCGCTAGAGATCCGTCTGGCGTGGCCCTTTACACCCGGATTCCCGCCTTGCCGACAATGAGCCTTGCGTGGCCGCAGCGGAGGCGTGTTGAGCGTGTCGGGAGATTCCACGGTGCAAACGATAATGACAGACATCGAACGCCAAGAAGGCGGTGCGGGACCTGTGTCGGGCCGGAAGCGTCGGCATCCTTGCGAAGTTGGCCGCTCACCGGGACGTCCAGGGCGGTCAACCGAATGGGCGCTCGTGCGGGACGGGTGGCCGGGTGACCGGGATGATGCGGGCGAGGCTGTCCAGGCCGGTGAAGTCGGCAGGGTTAGTCGTATACAGCGGCAGCCCTTCCGCTATCGCGGTAGCCGCGATCATCAGGTCTACGACTCTGCCTCGCGGTTTGCGGCCAGCGGCGATGACCGCTGCCGTCACGCGACCGAAGATGCGGGCCGCCTCGGCGTCGAACGGCACCGGGTCAAATTCACTTTCAGCGCGTTGCAGGATCTCCAGACGCCGCGCGCGCTCGGCCCGCTCGTCATAGGCGTCTTGCTCGACGTTGCTGCGTACCTCATGCGGCCCGGCGGACAGTTCCGCCAGCGTGATGGCGCTGATCGCCATCTCATCGGGCAGCTCGGCCGGGTCGATCCACCGGCGCAGGATCAAGATGTTGGTGTCGAGCATGCCCTGCCGGGGCGGCTCACCGCTCATACGGGCCGCCAGCCTCATGATCGAGCGCCGCATCCTGGTCGGCTCGGAACGCTTCCAGGTCAACTGCAGGGGCATGACGCGACATGGCCATGAACTCGTGCCTGGGGACGAGCCGGCGGCGCCGCCGAAGCGGGATCAGCTCCCCGATACGATGGCCGTCCCGGGTGACGGTGAAGGACTGTCCGTGCTCAACGGCATCCATGATCTCCCGCGACTTGATCCGCAAGTCGCGCTGCGTGATCTCCGGTTGTCCGCTCACCCCACCAGGGTAGCACCGTGTGCTATCAAGTGCTACAGGCTGCGGAGGCCTTTAGCGGCTCGTACCATTCGAAGACGGGCGGCCCATCCGGCAGTGCCCGCACGTGGACAGCAGGCAGCCTGTCCGGGCTCACCGGGGCGCCGGCATCATCAGCTGCCGCTCCCATTCCCGGCGGGCGTGCGGCCACCGCGCGAGCCGGCCGGCCACCGTGACCGGTAACGGTCGCTGGCCCGGCAGCGGCGCTCCGGCGCACCCGCCGCATCACGTACCGGTTCACTGGCTCCCCGGCCACGAGGATCACCGGGGAGAAGATGACTGTCAGCGGCCACACGGCCAGAGAGATAGCCGCCTGGGTGACCGGCCGTTTATGCCTCATCCAGCCAGGCCCGCGGCCAGGACCGTGACCGCGTCCTTGTTCCAGGGCACCTGGTCCATCGCGACCCACAGGGCCCCGGCGACGCCGGCCACGGAAATAAAGCACGCCACCCCGGCCAGCCGCCCGTATCCGGGTTTCACGTCGGCGCAGGCCGCGAAGACTACGGGGAGATAGAGCCAGAGGTGATCCGCGAGGCCGTCGTCAACGCGCTCATGCACCGGCTGGTCATAGCATGTTCGCCCAGATCCGCCAGTTCGCGGTCGTTCTGGCCGCGTCCTGCGGTCAGGCCAGCCGGGACCAGATCGATTCCCGCGCCTGGGGGATGTGATCTGCCAGGTCGGTGATGAGGGTCACCAGCTCGGCGTGGGAGACCGCGGCTAGCCGCCGGGTGAGTTCCTGGTCGTCGCCGAGGAAGGCCAGCCCGATTGCTGCCATGTGGGCGCATAGTCTCGTGGTCCCGCTGCCCCGGCATGACGGGCATTCCCCGGAGAGCGGCAGATCACCGTGGTGAATCATCAGGTCTCCGGCGGCGATCCCTTCGCCGGGCAGGCTGCCCCAGATTGAGTGCTCGTCCCAGTCCAGGTCTTCGACGTCGGCCGCCAGTTCCTGGCCGCGCGCCAGTGCCTGTGGTGTCGCGGCGGCCCGCAGGTCGCGGCGGGTCAGGCTGGGCTGCACAGGTGCCCCTTTCGTGATGGTTCAGCGGGATCGTGGCGGGGCCAGCCGCGCAAGGGCTGCGGCGTAACTGTCGGCGTTCTGAGCGGCGGTCTTGTTCCAGGTTCCGGCGAGCCGGTCGAGAATAGCGTCGCGGGTTTGTCCGGAGGCCCACATCCGCTGGGCGGCGGCCCAGACCTCAGGCGGGTTGTCAGCCCAGATTTGCTCAGTTACCGCCGTGTAGGAGTCGAAGCGGTCCTGGGGCAGGCCGCGGGCGCTCAGACCCAGGATCGTGATCAGCCTCCGATCGGTCTCATCGGCGGCGTCCAGTTCGCTGGCGTGCCGGGAATGGCTGCCGTCGCGTGCATCGACCAGGCCGTAGTTCCGTTCCTCTGGCCGGGCGACGGCGAACGTGCGGCGCTTGAGGATGGGGACTATCAGCTCCCCGACGGTGGCGATCTCGTCTGGCTGGTCCTGCATGTAGCGGCGCAGCGGGTTGATGCTCTGGTCGGCCCATAGCTGCGCGAACCGGTTCAGCATGAATTCGAGCCGGACCATGAGCTGCTTGCGGTGGCGCTGGGGCAGGCCATGCCGGTCGGCGAGCCACCTGGTCCAGGCTCGCATGAACGGGGGGATCTCGGTGCCGTACCGGTCCGGTGCGGTCACGGTCACGGGGAGCACCCACAGCAGGATCCGTTCGAGCAGGAGCGGGCCGGTCACCAGGGGATCGCAGCCGAGCTGGCCGACGCAGGCCGCGATGAGCAGGAGGGGGAGCTTGCGGGCGGCTGGGCTTTGCAGCTCCCGGCCTTGGGGGGAGGCGAGGAATTCCTCCGTGACCCGCAGCCGGACGTCCTGCGGCCACAGGGCGGCCAGGCCAATGGGCGCGGGCTGTGGGTCGGCGGTGCCCGCCAGCGTGACGGCGCGGTGCCAGGCAACGCTGAGAGCGGCGCAGAGATCACCGTAGGCGTCGTCCTTCTGGCCCGTTCCCGGTGGCTGGCCATGCCGCAAGAACGCGTCGATGCCTGCCTGGAGCCGCCGGCCGGCTTCGGGGGCCGGTATCTCCCGCACGCTGGTGCCGTCACGATGGGCTTGCGTATCCAGCAACTGCCGTGCCTGGCCAGGCTCGTCGGCGATGGTGAGGGCGACTACGCCACCGTGCCAGGTCGCGTCGAGCACCGCCCACACCTGGTGGGCGCGGGCGCCGTCGGCGTAGGCGAACTCGCACAGGAGGGTCTGCGTCTCGCCGTAAGCATCCGCCAGGACCACGCAGGCTCCCGGCGTGACCTGTCCCAGTTGGCCGGCCCACGCCGGGGCGCCGCCGGCCCGCTCCGCGGCGGCGGCGATGCGCTCGGCCGCCCGCGCGGCCGGCCCGGAGATCCCGGCCGGCCCGGAGATCCCGGGCGGCCCGACGACGGCGAGCGTCCGCAGGCCCAGGTAATCGTGCGCGAGGCCGCCGCGCGCCAGCTTGTCCACCACGTCGAACAGGGCAGTGGTCAGCAAATCACCGTCCAGGCCGGCCTGGAACACCATGCCGACCAAGACGCTGACCATTATCTCGGCGCTGTACGCGTCGGGGACCTGAGCGGGATCGGTGAGGCTGGCCATCGGTTCGATGAAAGCGTCATACGCGGCGCTGAGCCGCGGCACGCGGAGCCGACTGGACCCCGCCGGGTGACGAGAGCCCGCCGGGTTACCGCGCTGGCTGGTCTTCGTGGCCTTGCGTCCGCGACTCTTGGGACTCACCCGACCAGAGCATGCCACAGCCGCCGCTAGCCAGGGCCACGTTCTCGAAGAACGTTCCTTTTCGGGCGAGCCGTCACCCGCATGCCGCCGAGGAGGTCCTCGCCGAGTTCCTCGGCTCAGCGTGTTGCACTTCGGCCACGGTGCGCCCGAATAGCCTTGCCCGGTGACTGCATTGAGCAAGGCGGAACTTGAGGCGATGGCACAGGAGGCCACCGTCGACTGCTATGGCGAGTCCGAGCAGGTGAGCGGCTTCTGCACGATGATCGCGGACAACCTCGAAGTGCCGTTTGGAACGAAGGCGCTGGGCGTGGACGTCCTCGTCGAGGACATCGATCTGAAGGAGGACGGCGCTTTCGTGGAAATCTGCGTCCGTGGCGGGTTCAGTCAGGCCATCCGGGTCTTGGATCTTCCGCTGCCGACGCCACCGTCGGCAGGCGCGGAGTGGATCGATGCCTACCATCACTGGCTGGGCTGAGACCCGTGGGGAAGACGCAGAAAGCGGTTTCGCCGCAGGCTCAGGCCTGGGTCGACGCACGCAAGCGACATCATCTCTCGCACGTGCATGTACAGATGGCCTGCGAGCTCGGGCTGAACCCGAGAAAGCTCGGCAAGATCGACAATCATCGGCAGGAGCCGTGGAAGGCGCCGCTGCCTCAGTTCATCGAGCACCTTTACCTCAAGAGGTTCGGCCGGGAAAGGCCACTGCCAAGCGGGTCGCCGAGCCTGACCGCACGGCCGACGCCGTCGGCGTTGCCTGGGGCGGTCGGCGATCGGTGATTGCGGCGTGATGGCACGGGCAAGCCCGAGGTTAACGACCAAGGGCAGCTTCACGGATAGTACTTAACGGATGTGTTGCCGCGTCCTGCTCGATGAGCCCTTCGGTGTGGACCCGGCTCCACGACCGTGGTCTTGCACTGATGCGAGTCACCTGATTTCATGATCGGACCTCCCCGAAGGGAAGGGACCGGCTGGGCTGAAGCCCGGCCACGGGATCACGGCAGCCAGGTCTGATGCATGAGCTTGTGCCCAGGCTCCTGATGGGACTGCTTGGCGTCGCGCTTATCGCTGGGGGCGGTGCCCTGGCCATCGATCTCCGTGGCGTCAGCACCTGGCACGCGAAGAAGTTGATCGAGTCCTTGGCGTCGCTGGAAGTACTGCTTCGCCGCATCCCGCCCTGGAAGTCACTACTCCGACGCCCCCTGGAGAACCGGGTCCGGAATCAGGTCATGCTGACCCGGTTTATCGGCGCGTCGTTCGCGGCGGTTGGAATGATCATGCTCTTGCGGCCGCCATCGGTCACTTCGCAAAGCCGTCCTGACAGCGAACGGAGTCCGTACTGGCTGCCGCCATCCAGAACACCCGCATCTGCATTCTCAACGCCATAATCGGCATCGCGCCGGTACGAGCGGTGGCCTGGCGTAGCTAAGCCGCGTCGCGAAGGATCAGCTCAAGGCCGGTGCGAGTGGCGTCATAGTCCGCCGTGCAAACGATAATGACACAGTTGTTCGCCAGGCTCTGGCGCACGCTGGAGAGTACCCCGCAGGCCGGTATAGATCAGCTCCATGTATCTTCTCGGGTCAGGACGCGCTGTTGCATAGGCGGCAATGCTGGCGGGCCCGTTTCCGCAGTGTCCGCTGGAGATCAGCGCGTGCTGCTTACGGTGCACGGTCAGGTGCTGCTGAGAGCGGCGGCGAGTTCGCTGGTGCGGTCGATCAGTCGGGCCAAGGCGATCGGGTCCATGTAGTCGTCGTAACGGATGATCTCACCGTCGCGTACCCGGATGACGCCAAGGGCGGTGAACCGGTATGGCGCGCCGGTGACGTTCGACTGACCGTAGTGGGTGATCTCGGTGACCACCACCTCAGGGTCGTCGGTTTCCCGGACCACGGCATCGACGCCCTCGATGGCAAACAGGTCACGCGCGCGGCCATGCCCAGCGAAGTAGGCGCGGATGGAATCACGTCCCTGCAGTTCCGGAGGCTGGCCGGGCATGGCAAACGGGTAGGCGAGCACGCCGTCGGCGGCGAACAGGTCGGCGAACACGACTCCTTCCCCGGCCACCATCTTGCGGACCTGCTCGGCGACCTGGCGCGGAGTGCGGGGCATGAGAGGCTCCTTATAATCGGAACGATGACTCCGCTTGAACTATACGGAACGACCGCCCCGGTTAGCAATTATGGCTGAGCGCCCCCCGCGGGCGGATGCCCTGCGCAACCGCGAAAAGGTCCTGATGGCAGCGCGGGAAGCGTTCGCCGCGTGCGGGTACGGCGTGCCCCTCGATGAGATCGCCGCTCGCGCCGGGGTTGGCCCAGGCACCGTGTACCGCCACTTCCCGTCCAAAGAGGAACTGTTCGAGGCGGTGGTCGCGGCCCGGGTCCAGGACCTGATCGACGACGCACGCGGCCGTGCCGCCACTGCCGACCCCGGTCGCGCCTTCTTCGGCTTCCTCGGGAAGATCCGCCAGGAAGCAGCGGCCAAACGCGACCTGCCGGATGTGATCACGATCGCGGGCTCGATGCAAGAGGATCTGCACGCGGCCCTGGACGTGCTGCTGCGCCGCGCCCAGCAAGCGGGGGCGGTACGCCCCGATATCACCACCCCAGACCTCATCGTCCTGCTCAAGGGACTGCTCCGCAGCATCAACGACGCACCACCCAGCACATCCGGCCCGGCCCTGAGTGACCGGCTGCTCGCCGTGGTCACCGACGGGCTACGGCCACGCTCCTGAGCAAGGTGCCCCGGCCATGGTGCTGCGCTTGCCCACGCGCCACCTACGGAAATTGCGAATGAGTGATATCACTGTTTGCCGATAACAAGCTATTATTGGTCTATGGTGATACGGCACGATGAGTACCAGGTGATCACGGTGCGGGACCTGGGGGCGGCGGTGAAGCACTTCCGGGCCGCAGCCGGGGTGACGCAGGTGGACGCGGCGGAGGCAATGGGGATCGGGCAGCCTTACCTGTCGTCGCTGGAGGGCGGTAAATTCGGCAGCTCGCTGACCCACGCACTGCGGCTGCTGCGATTCGTCGGCTGCGAGGTCATCGTCCGGCCAAGGGAACCCCGTGGCTGACCGGCTCGTCGCATGGCTGTATGACACTCCGGTGGCGGTGCTGCGGCCGGGTCCGGAGTTCCGGATTCACCTGGAGTGGCGCCCGGAGGGGATCGAGCGGTGGGGGCTGGGCAGCCCTGTCCTGTCCGTCGGGCTGCCAATTGGCAGCCCGACGGGTCCGCGGGACACGCGCGGCCTGGATTTCTTTGAGAACATGCTGCCCGAGGGGCCGATTCTCGCGCGGATAGCGGCCCTGGCCGGGACCCGCCCGGCGGACACCTACGGAATCCTGCAAGCGTTCGGCCGGGATTGTGCGGGCGCGGTCATGCTGCTCCCCGACGGGGAGCGACCCGGCGCGGACGGCGGCGGGTACACGCCGATGGCTCCCGGCGACCTGAGACGGGTGATCAGCGCGCTCGACGTCGCCCCGCTGGGCGCCGCGCCGGAGCGCGGATTCCGCCCGTCGCTGGCCGGCTTCCAGCGCAAGGCGCTCCTCGGCCGCGCCGCCGACGGGACCTGGCAGCTCCCGTACGGGGACGCGCCCTCCACGTGGATACTCAAGCCCGACGGCCCGCACTCGATGGCGGCCAACGAGGCCACCTGCCTGCGGCTCGCCGCCACCTGCGAGCTGGCGGTACCGGAGGCTGAACTGCTCGACGTCGCCGGTCTTCCCGTGCTGGCGGTAAGGCGCTACGACAGGCACGATCTTGCTGACGGCGATCTTCCGGTGCGTGTGCACCAGGAGGACGGCTGCCAGGCCGCCGCCACGCCTCCCGGGCTGAAATACGAGGAACAGGGCGGACCGGCACTGCGTGACCTCGCAAGCCTGCTGCGAAACTTCGGGGAGCCCCGCGACGTAACCAGCCTCCTGCGCCGCACGACGTTCAGCATGGCCGTCGGCAACGCGGACGCGCATGCCAAGAATTTTTCCGTACTGCACGACCGGGACAGCCCGGCGATCAGGCTCGCGCCGCTTTATGACGTGCTCTCGACGATCGCCCTTGACCTGACCGACAGCACCGGCCAGCCAATACGGACCGACACCCATCTGGGCCAGCGGGTCGGCAGGCAGGCCGACATCCGGCAGGTGACCACAGCCAGCATCATTGACGAGGCAGCCGCCTGGGGCATCAGGCGACGGGCCGCATCGACCATCGTGGCCGAAACTTTGGACCAGATACTCACCGCCATCCCGGCAACACCAGGCGACGAACGAGTTCTCACCGCCGTACGCAAGCAAGCCGAGCGGATCAGAGGTAAGAGGTAACTAGCGCTGACCGCCGCGGGCCCGGCGCAAAGAGAGGACCATCCGGGCAAGGCGACAAACCGTCCAGTATTCTCCCAGCTCAGCGGGCATATATACGGATGTCATAGCACGCCGCCGTGCAAACGATAACTACTCATTTCGCGGTTGCTCTGCGGCACGCGAGGTGTCTGCTGCCTGCGCTCGTGAAATAGCAAGACCAAGCCCCTGCAGGAGCTAGCAGATGCTGACTTGTCCCGAACCTAACGGCAGGGCGTTTCCCGCCAGGGTGTCAGGCGGCAAGAAGCGGATGGGCCTTCGCCTGCTCATACAGCGGCTCGGGCGCTAGGTCGATGCCGTCAGGCCAGACGATAGTCCCAGCCTCATGATCGACCGTAACCTCAGCGAAGTAGGCGGGATCGTTCAGCGGCGAGAGGACGCCTGTCCACCGTTCGCCGGAGAAGTCGGCATCCCCGGCAGTGCCGTCGCTGAACAGCAGGCGGAGCACGCGGTCACCGACCACGGCGACACCCACGACGACCGGCAGGTAGTTCTCGTCCACGATCTTCATGCTACGCCAGCGGGTCGATGCCGAGCAGGGGCTCATTCCGCCGTGCCTGTTCCCAGTTCGCCAGGATCTCATCCTGCCGGAGCGCGGCCCATTCCCGGACGAACTGCAGTGCTCTGGACTCGAGACTGCCGGCCAGCACGTCCCCGTCTGCCGAGACTGAGGCACGGCGGCCTGCGTGGTAGGCGTGGAAGTGGGCAACCGGGTGATCACGCTCGTTCCAGTACATATAGATCACCACCCCGTAAAATGTGCTGACACGCGGCATGCCCTGACACTAGTCCACGCCCGTCATCGGCACTCCAGCCACGCCGTTCCCGGACGCGGCACGCTCCGTAACATTGACAACATCCCCTGCCTGCGGCAGACCATTGGCTCAGAGCGGAACTTGGGATGTATGCCCAGTTCACGGTCATATCTGCACATACGGCCTCGGGCCACGGTGCAAACGATAACGACACACTTGTTCGCTAGGCTCCTGGAAGAAGGAGTCGGCTTCATGTCGTGTGTACCGGTCATAGGTCATCCGGAACTTCATCGTCGGTAAGGTCCGCGACGAGACGAAGGGCGAGATTGTCATACCAGCCCGTGACCCAGTTGCGCAGGTCCGCGATTCTCCGCTCATCAGCCCGTATTCCGTTAGGGCCAGGTACGCGTCGGCGCCGCGCGGCGGGTGGATTGGTGGCGGTAGAGGGCTTGCGCGCCGCAGGGAGGCAGTGCCGACCACCGCACGACGGGAATTCTCCGCGATTTACTGGATCTTTGCCGGGCCGGGGAATGTGATCAGTGGGGTACGCCATAGCGATGAGACCCGTGCGTCCTGCTCTAGCGCGCGAGCGGCGCGTGCGCTCATGCGCAGGGCCCGGATGCTGATCAGGATCAGCATCGTGGCCAGAGGCAGTTCACCGAACAGCGCCGATGCGGCGCTCACGATCAGGTCCCGGTGTGCATGTGCCTAATTGACGGCCACGAACGGTCCACAGGCGGTCGGCCACGACGGACGGCACGCACCCACAAGCATGCACCTGCCAGCCCTCCCGGCGACAGCCCCGGCACCGGGAAACGCCAGCCCGCCGACACCGCAACCCGCCCGCGGCGGGAGGGACCCAGTTTTCATTTGCCACGGCTGAGTCCCGAAGGGGCGCATGGGAATCTAATTGGGTGGCTGGTAGCTCTTCGGTGATCACCAGCTTAGGCGCGCAGATCGTGGCGTTCTGTGCGCCAAACAAGACGGGAAGACAGAGATCGCTCGTCTGCTTCCCGACACGGCCTGCCAGATCCGTGCAGAGGTCGGCGTGAATCTGACTTCTGACGATGAGCGCACGCGCGACTCTCGCACGGCCGCCATTGCGTCCAGTCACTCCCGCAGTCCGGCTGCCGTTCCGGCGATATGCGGATGTCGCTGACCTCGCCGTCCCGAGCCAAGTTTGCACCACGTCACCTTGCGGCGTCGGACCCCCAGCCTGCTGCAACTGTCCGTCAATGTCCATTGTCGTGCGTTGGCAGCCGGTGCGATCGGTCACTCGGCCTGGGCTGTCTGTTCGGGTCGCGTCGAAGGCTCTCTTGTCCTTTCAGCGGATGCGGCGTAGCGTCCAGATTAGGGAGGTGTGCTCGTTTATCCGCGTGTAAACGAGATTGAGATTTCTCCCAGCTGCTCTGGACCTCGGTGGCGCCCTAGCGCGCAGCCAAGCCGAGGTGGCCTATGGCAGCACCGGTCCTTCATCAGGCTCCGCTCCCCGTCAGCGACCAGCGAGTTCTGTTCTTAGTCTGCGGGATGGCCGTCGTCCCGCGGGCAACGCCGGCGGGCACCACCGAGGTCACCCTAGCTCCCGGCATGCTCGCGTGCCTGCGGGACTGGCAACAAGGAGGGCATTATGACCACGGATCAGGGTCGGTATCCAGCTCAGTATCCTGTTCAGTTCGCCGTCGAGTACCCGGACCGGCCGCTCAACCGGCTGACCTCGTTCTTCCGTATTTTCGTGATCATTCCGATCGCGATCGTGCTCAGCACCGTTTCGGGCGGAACCTGGCAGTCGGCGGGAAGCCACTCGACCATGGCCTACGGGGCCGCCGGCGCAGGCGGGCTGCTGTTCTTCGGCCCGCTGCTGATGATCTTGTTCAGGCGCAAGTACCCCCGGTGGTGGTTTGACTGGAACCTGGAACTGCAGCGTTTCATCAACCGGGTATCGACCTATCTGGCCCTGATGAACGACAGTTATCCGTCCACCGACGACCACCAGTGGGTCCAACTTGATTACGCCTATCCGGACGCGGCCACGGACCTCAACCGGTGGCTGCCGCTGGTCAAATGGCTGCTGGCCATCCCGCACTACATCGTGCTGTTCTTCCTGGCCATCGCCGCGTTTTTCGCGGTGATCGTGACCTGGTTCGCGATCTTGTTCACCGGCCGTTATCCCCGTGGCATATTCGACTTCGTCGAAGGCGTATTCCGCTGGCACAACCGGGTCGCCGCCTACGCGTTCGTCCTGATCACCGATCGGTACCCGCCATTCAGGCTGGCGCCATGACCTGGCACCGCGGGGCGATGAGGGTATTCGCCGATCGCATCGCGGACGCCGTCTGCGGTGGCGCAGGTAAGTGCGCGACGTAGGCCTGCCACTGGTCTCGTTCGATGACCACGGTCATTTCAGCATCGTGACCGAAGTCGTGCCCGCGATCAGCAAGCTGTTGCACCGCTAGCGCAGGTCTGCAGCACCAGCCAGCGATCGCGCTGGTGCTCGGTCTGCCTAGTCCGGGCCCGATCGGCAGGCGCATGGCCGACTGCCTCAAAGGTCACCCAATCACGCCATCACCCTCGGTCAGGAACTCTTGGTCGCTTGACACACTAGAACCGCCGTTCGGTACGGCAAGGGCGAGAGAGGCTCCTCCGGTTACGGTCGTCCAAAAAGAAGATTTGGCGCTGGCTTGCCGGCCGCGGCGTCCGCGGCCACATCTTCCCGGCCCTGTTGCGGATCGGCGTGCCCGGGCGCACCCGGGAGCTGGTCCTGATCGTCGAGGGTCATTCCTGCGTCCTGCTCTCGCGGCCCTTCGTGGACGCTGTCGCGGTCATTCCCGTAGAGCGCCCGGTGCTCGCCGAAGGGCCTTTACCGCCGGCGGCCTGGCCAGGCTCGGCCGCACATTGCTACGGTGAAGGAGTATGCCGGGCTGCGGCCGGTCGCCGGTGACGGCTCTCACGCGTAAGCCTTCCAACTCTTCGCCCTCGACCGGGTCCTGGCCCCTGAGGCCGTTGTTCTCGCGGGTTGAGGTGGCTGTCAGCCATGCGGGCGCGGTGACCGCCGAGGGCCGCCTTGATGGCACCTGCGACCGCTGACGGAGGACACGATGCCAATCGTTCCCCTAGCCAAGGCGATCAGCCGGAAAGAACATTGTGATCTCCTGGCCGAGCCCGTGGCACGGCCGTTCAGCGGGCACCCAGATGAGCAGCATCAGTGGCAGGGAACTAAAGGATCATGCCCGGCGGCTGGGCTGCCGGGCGCGAGGGCAACAACGCCGGGCTTGCTCAAGCCGGGTTCCATCGATTTAGGGGAAGTGTCATGAAACCAGTCCTGTTCGCCGGTGACCCGCAGTTCTGGTTTGAGACCTTGCGCGCCATGGGCCACGCTGCTTACGGCGGCGCCGACATCGGCGAAGTCCTCACCACGGCGCAGGCCATCACCGCCGGGAACTATGACAGCTGGCACGACCAGTGGCTGGCCACCGCCGACAGGACCGCCGCCGAGGCAGAGGCCCAGCTGGCCGCCGGTCACCGCGCCAGTGCCCGCGACGGGCTGATGCGGGCCAGCAACTACTACCGGTCCGCAGAGTTCTTCCTGCACGGCAACCCGGCCGACCCGCGCATCAGCCACGCCTATCACCGCGCCATGCACTGCTTCCGCACCGCTGCGGCGCTGTTCACTCCTGCGATCGAGGTAGTGGATATACCGTACGAGGACACCGTCCTGCACGGCTACTTCTACCGTGCCGCCGGCCGCGAGGGCGACGACACTCCCCGCCCGACGATGGTCCTGCACAACGGATTCGATGGCACCGCCGAGGAGATGCATCACAACGGTGCCGCCGCCGGAGTCGAGCGCGGCTACCACGTGCTCACCTTCGACGGGCCCGGCCAGGGCGCCGCCCGCCACCTGGAGGGCCTGGTCTTCCGGCCCGACTGGGAGAACGTCGTCACCCCCGTCCTGGACTGGGTCATGGCCCGCCCCGAAGTCGACCAGACCCGCGTCGGGCTGCTCGGCCTGAGCATGGGCGGCCTGCTCGCCCCCCGCGCCGCCGCGTTCGAGCACCGCCTCGCCGCCTGTGTCGCCGACGATGGCGTCTACGAGCTCGCAGCCACCGTCCTGAGCCACTTCCCGGGCAGCCGCGCAGACGCCGAATCCGCATTGCGGGCCGACCGCGCCCCCGAAGTCGACGCCCTGATGGAACAGCTCATGGCCAGCGACCCGACGGTTCGCTGGGCCATCACCAGCGGCATGTACGTCATGGGCGCGGACTCACCCCGCGCCTTTGCCGCCTCCTATCTGGACTACACCCTTGCCGGCGGGGTCGCCGAGCAGATCACCTGCCCGACCCTGGTGTGCGACGCCGAGGGGGACATGTTCTGGCCCGGCCAGCCTCAGGTACTATTCGACCATCTGACCTGCCCCAGGACCCTGCTGCGCTTCACCAATGCCGAGGGCGCGGGTGCCCACTGCCAGTTCGGCGCTCAGCGCCTGGCCTGTGCCCGGATCTTCGACTGGCTCGACGACACGCTGGCGACCAGCCGCTGACCGGGACGGCCCATCACCACCGCCACGCCAAGGCCGCCACCGGGAGCCCCGGGAAAGCGAAGCCGCGACGGGCCCGCGCCAAGCTGCGGCACCGCATACGACATCAGACCACACCAGGGACACCGGCGCGAGCCAGAATTGCGTGTTCTGAGTGCGGCCAGCCCTGCGGTCAGCACAGCTATCAGCCGCGCCGGATCGGCGATCGGCGCTGTTCTTCCAGGTAATGGGCGTATCTGCGAATGCATCGATTCGCCACCGTGCAAACGATAATGACACATATTGTCTGTAGCCCCTTAGCGGCAAGACGAGCTTATCCGCCCGGCGGGTCTCTCCGACGACAGACTCTCCTGTGCCGTCTCGCTTGTGCCGGGCGGGCCATCCTTGCCCGGGGGCACGACCGCCGTTAAGGTTAAGGGAGAGCTTAAACTGGGGGTAGGGTGATTGGCGTGGCAAGTGAAGGTCACCGGCGAGTATGCCGCGTGGTTCACTGCGCTGATCAAGGAAGATCTGGGCTCGGCGACCCTGGTGGCCCAGGCCGTCGCGGCGCTGCGCGAGGATGGGCCCTCACTCGGCCGACCGCTTGTGGACCGGCTCAAGGGATCCCGGATCCATCACCTCAAGGAGCTGCGGCCAGGCTCCCGAGGACGGTCAGAGATCAGGATCATCTTCGCCTTCGACCCGACCCGCTCAGCGCTCTTGCTGCTTGGCGGTGACAAGGCCGGCAACTGGGAACGCTGGTACCGGGATAACGTCCCGGTCGCCGAGAGGCTCTACCTCGACTACACCCCAGAAGGAGAACAGTGACCATGCCGAAGCGGACTCCCCAGGACTGGGAAGAGCTGGAGCGGGAGCTGCACGCGGCTGGCGTCTCCCCGGAGGAAATCGAGGCCGGCGCGCGCAAGCTCCTCGCGACGGCGCGCGGGAACCAGCTCGCCGACGCCCGCAAGCAGATCGGCCTGACGCAGAAAGACGTCGCCACCGCGCTAGGCGTGAGCATTGCCCGGATATCACAGATCGAGCACGGCGACGTGACATCCTTCGAGGTCATCGCCCGGTACGTCGAAGCGCTGGGCGGCCGGCTGGACCTAGTCGCCGACTTCGGCGACCGCACCGTCCGGCTACCTGTCAGCGACACCGCCGCCTGACGACCTGCCGCATCGCCCGCAGCAATCTGGCAACTGCGCTCACAGCCGTATGCGGCCTCGCTCCACCGTGCAAACGATAACGACAGGTTGCTCTGCCTGCGGCGCTGGGCGTCGGGGCAGTCAAGGCGTGCTGAACGGACACTCGGCAAATTGTGTACAAGCCATCAAGGACGCCATCATCGCGCGCCGCGGGAAGGAAGCCAAGAACATCGCCAAGGTCGCCGCCGCCCGCCGGCTCCTCACCCTGGTCTACTGCGGAATGCGCGACGAGCAGATCCGCTGCTTGGCCAGGGCCGCCGAGCCACCCATGGCAGCACCGGCCCCATGCCCCCCTCCACGGCCTGCGTGCCTGTACGCTAAATCTTGTGCGGTAAGTCAGCGTAAGCGTGCGAAGAGTAATGAAGAATAATAGGGACGGCGTTGTTGTCCGGTTAGGGGGCGAGCTTGCCAAGTAGGCGTCGGAGACGAACTGATCTCAGTCGTCTCGGCGCTTCGGGCGAGCCGGGCGTTCCATCGAAGTCCAGCAAGGTAGCCCCCGAACCGCCGGGCCGTAGACAACCGGGCTCCGGGAACGCCGACGTCGATACTATGAGTGGTCCTGATGACGGCCCGCACCCGCCAGCCGGGTCCGCGGTGTCCCGCGGCCGGGTGGTCGCCGGCGTGCTGTGGGCACTCTTGCCGTTGCTCACCATCGGTCTCCTGGCAGGGCCGGTATTCGGGTATGCCGCGGTACGCCTGCGTTCTTGGATACTGGGCGTGTGTGGCTTCGGCTACCTGGCCGCTTCCGTAACCGGAATCGCCCTGGGGGCGACTTCAGACAACCTCACCACCTTCCCGTCCGTCGCAGGGACCGTGACGTGGTTTGCGATTGTCCCGGTCGTCTCCTGCACACATGCTCTCGTCATCCGGCGAAGAGTCTTTAGCCCGCCAACGCCGTACACGGCGGTGGACCGCGCCAGGGAGCGGCTAAGGAGGCGGAAGAACGCCAGGGACCTGCTGCGCGGGGACCCGGAACTCGCACGCGAACTCGGCGTCGGAAGGCCCGACCTCCGCCTCGACAGTGACTTCAGCAGTTACGACGACGGCGGGCTGCTGGACGTTAATCATGTGCCAGCTGAGTTTATCGCCACCGTCCTTGGATTTGACCGGGAAACGGCCGACCGCATCACTGGGGCGCGGGAATTCGTGGGTCGCTTCGCTTCCGCCGAGGAACTCGCTCTCCAGGCCGACCTCCCATACGACCTGATCGACAGGGTGAAAGACCGGCTGCTCTTTCTGTGACACCCTGACGAGTTCGCGCCGCAGGTCGGCATCAAGATTCCCGACCGCGAGATGAAGCTGCTGGTCTCGCAGTACCTCCACCCGCGCGACTGGCACCGCGAGTGGAACCCAGCTGGGTCAGCATCCCTGCCATCATCCACCCCACCCGCAGCCATCGATCGTTGCAATAATTCTCTCAGAACGGGCTTGCAGACGCACGCGGCGAAACGCCAGAAATCGCAGGTCAACCCAACAAAGTCACCCTGGCGGCGCGCTCTTTATCAAGAGTCCTGGGATCACGCAACGACTGTAGCCGCCGCCAAGTTTTGCCTTGTTGCACTAAACTCCCGTAGCTCAGGTAAGCCACCGACCAGCGATATGGGCAGAACTGGATTTATGCGCACGACCACGGGGCGATCATGCTCACGATCCAACGCACCGATTCGGCGCGCTGTTCCTCCCGGTCATGGCCGTATCTGCGAGTGCATCGACTCGCCACCGTGCAAACGATAATGACACACATTGTCCACCTGGCTCCTCGAAGGAGGAGCCCACATGCACGACTACGACGAGGACAACGACAGCAGGTTCCCCGACGAGACCGCGGTCGAGATCCGCTACCCCCGCAGCAAGCAGGAAGAGCAGGGCGACCGCGAGCAGTGGTCGTGGCTACCTGGGACGATTGTAGAACAGTGCGGGCCGGACGAATGGTATGTGTGCGTGGAGGTCCGCGAGCTGGCCGTCCTGCGCGACGGGCGGCGGGTACCGCGCGGGACCGCCAGCCGTAACCTCTACTACCCGTGCTGCTTCCGCGACAGCTCGGAGATCCGGCCGCGCACCGCGTCCAGCAGCACGGCCTCCGGCACGCGCAGGAACGGGGCGTGCTGGTGAGCGGGGACCAGGTAATCCGTTTCGCAACGGCGGCCGTGGTATGCGCCGTGGCCGCCTTCGCGGCGGTGGTCAGCTACTCCCACATCTACGGGCTCGGCCGGGCGCACGGCCAGGACGGCACGGCGGCCCGGCTGCTCCCGCTGAGCGTGGACGGCCTGATCCTGGCCGCCTCGCTCGTCCTGCTGCACGAGGCCCGCAACGACCGGGACGCGCCACCGCTGGCCCGGCTCATGCTGTGGCTCGGCATCGGCGCAACGATCGGCGCGAACATCGCCTACGGGGCTGGATACGGGCTGCTCGGCGCGCTGATCTCGGCCTGGCCCGCAGTGGCGTTCATTGGCGCGGTCGAGATCGCCACGCAGCTCGTGAGACGAGCAGCCGGGCCACGCGAGGCCACCGCCGCGCCAGCCGTACCCGCGATGCCGGGCGACGTGGAGCAGGCGGTCCGCGCCGCCTACGCGGCATCGGTCGCAGCGGGGCAGCCGTTGAGCCAGCGGGCCATGGCCGAGCGGTTCGGTCTGTCCCGCCGCAAGGTCAGCCAGCTCATCGCTGACATCAGCGTCGAGAGCAACGGTCACCTTCCGGCCGGGAAGGCGGCATGAGCATGAACTGGTGCGCCGAAATCGCCCGCGCCTACTTCACTCGGTGGCGGCCGCAGTGGTATGAGCAGATCGATGCCCCAGACAGGTTCTTCGCCGAGGTCGGCGAAGAACTGGTTGCTCCGGCATTTTTGTGATGCCAGGGCGGTCGTGGCCGGGCTTCGAGCAGGAGCGAATCCCCGCAGGTCAACCGTCTTGGCATCAGCCGGTCTGTGCCATTACGCGGGTCGGCGCAGCTCGTGCTCGACGGCCAAGCGGATCCAAGAGGAGAGCGAACGGTCAACAGCGTCCGCCGCCCGCCGCGCCTGCTCCAGCAGTTCCGGCGGGAACCGGACCGGCACCGGGGCGCTCAGCCGGGCACCGTCCCTGCGGCGTGCGGGTCCCTGCGGTTCCTGGTTCTCGGGCCGCGCGTAGAAGGCGTATTCCTCGTCAGGTGTCATCGGCGTGTTCATCTCCTGTCCTTCCTGTACTGGGCGGCAAGTGCTTGCGAGGCCTCGTAGCAGCCGATCGGGCGGCACCGGCGCGGGTCGCCACTGCGGGCCGGGGCTAGCGGCACCATGAGTACCCGGCCGCCGACCTCGGCGCACATCAGCCAGTGCGCGGGAGGCTTGGCCGGGTAGAACAGCGGATCGCTGGCCCACACGTCATCGATGTCGTCGATCCCCAGGTGCGGATGCTTGAACAAGTGCGCGGCCTGGGAATCGATCTCGAACGGGTCCTCCTCATCGAGCAAGCCGGGGTCGAACCGCTCACCGTCCACGCAATTACTGTATTACAAACGACTACACGAAGCGGTAACCGCGAACGATCGCGATTCCTTCCCGGCTGGATACATCGGCATGGCCCACACGCGGATCCGATCGCGGCACCTCACCCGTGAACACGGCCCCCAAGAACCTCTAGGTTCGCGTTGTGCTGAGCACGCCACCATGGCCCGAACTGCAAGACATAACCACACAGGTTAGCAATGCGGCTCCTGCATGGCTGATCGCCTGAACGCCTGTATCAGGGAAATGATCGACAGGCTACAACCGCTCACTAATTTGGCGAGCAGCGCGATCTGTTCGCGCTGATCTTCCGCAGCAACCGCCGCACGTGACACCGCACACCAGCGCCTCTGGTGGCCCGGGGATGACCGGCGGGGCGCTTGCGTCTGACCTAATGCGGACAATGGCGAATGCCTCCGCGCCGGGCCGCAGGTGAAGTAGCGAGCACGGCGGCGGTCCCCGCGGCTCCCGTTCTCTGCGGCGGCGTCTGGAGTAGCATTGATCTTGACACGGGCCGGTTTCCCATGCCGTGTTGGTCGGTGTCCTCGACGGTGGCACCCTCCGGGAGCGTTGCTCCGGACCCGTGGTAGCGCATCAGCGTCGGCGTTCGCCGACCAGGAGTGCCGATGACGCTCACAGCAGTTTCGTACTGCACGCGTACGAACTCGCCTCGGTCGGGTTCGTGGGCGAGGGCATCGGGGCTGCTCGTGGATGAATGGCTGCTCGAACGGCAGCCGCCCGCTGATCTCGCAGAGCACCTGGTTTGCACGTGGCGTGGCGACGTTGGTGAGGCGCGGACGCTGTTGCCGGACGAGTGCGTTGATATGTTCTGGGCCGGCGGATCGGTGTGGGTGTCAGGACCTGAGACACGGTCATGGCCTTCTGCCGCAGCGCCTGGCACCGATGTGGTCGGTGTTTGCTTCCGTTCCGGTGTGGCGCCGTCGCTTCTGGGGGTGGCGGCGTCGGAGTTGCGCGATGCGCGGGTTCGCCTCGACCAGTTGTGGGGGGGCAGGGCCGCCCGCGAACTGGCCGAACGCGTTAGTTGCCGGGACGATGACGACAGCCGGGCAGTCGAGCTCGAGAACGCGGCGCGCCAGATGGCGGCGGGTGCGTGGGGTCTCGATGTCGTGGCGTTGGAGGTGACTGACAGGTTGCGCACGGCACGGACGGCGTCAGCGCGGGAACTCGCCCGCGCTACTCATCTGTCCGAACGTCAGCTCCACCGCCGGTGCACTGCCGCGTTCGGGTACGGGCCTGAGTTTCTGATCCGGATCCATCGCATCCAGCGCTTCCTGCAGCTGGCTCGTGATGAGTCAAGACCGCCACGGTTGGCCGGCCTGGCGATCGACGCCGGCTATGCCGACCAGCCCCATCTGACCCGCGAGGTTCGGTCCATCATGGGGGCGACACCCGCGCAGCTGCTCCACAGCTCGCCGGAACGTCCGATCCGTTCAAGACCGGAGCCGCTGGCCGATGCCACGCTGGTGGGATGAAATACCGGGAGGGTCAGCTGCGAGCGGCTGGTGGCCGGACACGCCCGGGCGTGATCCTGGCCTTGATGTGCGCAGCGCAGTTTATGCTGATCCTCGATCTTGTGGTTGTGAACGTAGCCCTCCCAACCATGCAGAAAGATCTCCGTCTCAGTCCATCGGACCTGCAGTGGGTTGTGATCATCTACGGATTGACCTTCGGCGGCTTCTTGCTGCTGGGCGGTCGCGCTGCTGACCTTCTCGGACGGCGCAACGTGCTCGTCGCCGGGCTCACGATGTTCACCGCCGGCTCGCTGGGCGCCGGTCTCGCCGGATCGCTCGCCACACTGCTGGTGGCGCGCGCGGTGCAGGGACTCGGCGCGGCGATGGCCGCGCCGGCCGCCCTGTCCATCCTGACCGGCACGTTCGCCGAGGGCCCGGCGCGCAACAAGGCACTCGGGATTTTCGGGGGTGTGGCCGGTAGCGCCGCCTGCCTGGGCCTGGTCGTGAGCGGGGTAATAGTTGGCAGCCTCGGCTGGCGGTGGATCTTCCTGATCAACGTGCCGGTTGGCATCGCCCTGGCCGGATTCGTGCTCAGGTGGGTCCCCAGAGGCGAACGTGCCCGGCGCGGATCAGCCGATGTGCTCGGCGCGGTCACGGTCACCACCGGAATGCTGGGGATCGTCTACGCCATCAACAAGAGCGCCGGCTACGGCTGGGCCTCGGCCACCACCCTCGGTGTCCTCGCCGGCGGCGCGGCGATGCTCGGACTGTTCGTCATCGTCGAGCAGCGAGTCACCGCACCGCTCATTCCGCTGTCGATGTTCCGTCTTAAGACCCTCACGACCGCCAACCTCGTCGCAGTCCTGGTGATGGGCTCCTTCTTCGGTACTGCCTTCCAGATCACGCTGTTCCTCCAGCAGGTGCTGGGCTACTCCCCGCTGCGCACCGGCGCCGCCGGTGTGATCACCGCCGTCAGCTCGATAATCGTCGCCAGCGCCATCGCCGCGCGCATAGTCGGGCGAATCGGCGCCGCGCGGACGCTGGTCCTCGGGCAGGGCATCGCCGTCGCCGGGCTGCTTTACTTGTCCCGGGCGTCCGTGCACGCCGCTTACTGGGGCGACTTGTCCCCCGCGTTCCTCGCATCCGGAATCGGCATCGGCCTGTCCGGGGTCGCCGTCCAGGTCGCGGCGTTCACCGCGGTCAAGGACAAGGTCTCCGGAATCGCCGGGGGCATGGTCGCCACCGCGCAGGAAGTCGGCGCTGCCCTCGGGCTCGCGATCATCGCGACCGCCGCGCTCGCTCGCTCGGCAGAGGTCACGCGTGCGGCCGGCAGCCAGACTGCCGTCCGCGCTCTCGCCCAGACCGAAGGCTTCCAGCGCGGCGCGCTGGTGGCCGCCGGATTCAGCATTGCTGCAGCGCTCGTCGCCGGGCTCCTGCTCCGGCGGGCCGAACGGACCGCGGCCTCGGCTCGCCGGCATGAACCAGCGCTCGAAGCCGCACCGCGTGCGGCATGACGCCACGACCGGTCCTGGCCGTCGCCCAACCTGAGTGAGTAGGGGAGATGGAGACACGAATGGCTGAGCCCGAGCCGGTAACCGAGCTGAGCGCCTTCAGCAGCGACGATGCGATCCCGGCAGAGTGGGGAAAAGCGCGCAGGGAGCTGCAGGATGCCGAGGTGTACTGGCTGTCAACGGTGCGTCCGGACGGGCGTCCGCATGTGACCCCGCTGCTGGGAATCTGGCTGGGCGGCGCCCTGTACTTCTGCACCGGCCCAGACGAGCGCAAGGCCAAGAACCTCGCGCGCAACCCGCGTTGCATCCTCACGACCGGCTGCAACAGGCTCGACGGGCTAGACCTCGTCGTCGAAGGTCAGGCTGCGAAGGTGACCGACCCGGCCGAGCTCCGCAGCGCCGCCGACACATTCGAGTCGAAGTACGGTGCGCATTTCACGGCGCCTGAAGGTACCTGGTTTGGCCTCGGTGACACCATCCGCCGGAATGAGGCCCTCGTGTTCCGGGTCGCTCCCTTGACCGCCTTCGGATTCGGCAAGGGCAACCCGTACAGCCAGACTCGGTGGAGCTTCACTGAGGCAGGTACAGCATGAATGATGAGCGTATTCAGGCCGAGATTCAGGCCGCAATAAACGAGTTGGTTACCTCCGGCGCGGAAAGCGGACTGCAAGTCGCGGTGATCAAGAACGGTCGTGTGGTTACCGACGCCGTGAGCGGAACCGCTGATCCTCGGACCGGAGTTGCAGTCTCCGGGGACACGTTGTTCTGGGCGGCTTCCACGGCGAAAGGTGTTGCGACCTCTGTGGCGCACGTCTTGGTCGAGCGGGGCGAGCTTGACTACGACATGCGAGTCGTTGACGTGTGGCCGGAGTTCGGATCGCACGGCAAGGACAAGGTGACGTTGCGCCACGTTCTACTCCACACTGCCGGCGTCCCGGGCCTTCCACCGGGCACCACCGTGGGCGACCTCTGCGATTGGGATCACATGTGCGCAGTACTCGCCGACGAGGAGCCCTGGTGGGAGGCTGGCACTTGCTTCGGCTACCACGCAAAAACCTTCGGGTTCCTGCTCGGTGAGATCATGTGCCGGGCGACCGGGCGCACCATATCGACGCTCCTGCGAGACGAAGTCACCGGCCCGCTCGGCGTCGAAGACGACGTCCACTTCGGGGTACCGCGACCGCTTTTGCCGCGTGTCGCTCGACAAGTTGCGCCCGACGATCCTGTGCCGGATTTCCCGGAGCCAGGATCGCCGCTAGACCGCGCAATGCCCCGCGGGGTCCTGCCCGACGCCAAATACGCTAACCGCTCCGATGTTCTCACATCCGACATCCCCTCCGAGGGCACCATGACCGCACGTGGCGTCGCTCGGATGTATTCCGCCCTACTAGGACATGTCGGTGGTGTCACCCTCGTTTCACAGCGACGGCTTGCGAGCATGGCAGCGGTTGCATTCACCGGAATGGACCAGGTGATGGGCTTCCCCATCTCGTGGGCATTCGGCTACAGCCCGGACCGTCCTGGCGGCGTTCCGTCGCGCCCCGGCTCTACGTTCGGGATGGTGGGGATGAACGGCTCGGCCGCCTACGCGGATATCGATTCCGGTGTCGCGGTGGCCGTGATGCGCAATCGCTTCGCTCCCGGCGATCTGACGACTGCAGCCCGGATCGACCGGCTCGTCGCCAAGGCGACGTCGTGAATCAGACGCGATTCGCCGGACGTTGGGAATCGACCAGCCGCAGTGCCCCTCATACCCCGGCCGGTACCTTCCCTCGGCTATGGGTCCTCCCTGGACACGATGCCGTTGCCATTGGGCCGGTCCGTGACTTCCAAGCCACGTACTGCGGCCCGCTTCTCCAGGTCAGCGAGCTGGTTGGCGACACCGTATCCGACGCCGAGCGTATCCTTGCTGACCCGAGCGTAGGTGACCCAGGTCGCCGTGTGTGCTTCTGCAACCAGAAGCCGCCATGCCGTCATCATCACTGGTGCAAGCAAGCCCACGGCTGGCAGCTTGAGCAGCCAGAACTCGGCGTCATGATCTGGCCCACGCCGGGCGGGCGGACCTACACCACCACCCCCACCGAATACCCTTTTGAGAGCGTCGGCGCCAGCTGACCCAGGGGCTGCTCCTTCGGCCCATCCGCATCCGTTCGCGTCAGCTCGGCCTGGAACTGTTCATCGGGCAGCTTATGGCGATGCTGCCGCAGGACCACGAACAGCTTCGCCCGCCGTACCGCAAACCGGTTGTCTCGCCGCGCCACGGCATTAACGCTCCCGGGTACCAGGCGATTGTCGACGAACACCAGCAGCAGGGAACGGGAAGCAGGCGCAGCATGAGGCTTTCGAGGAAGGTGTCGATCTTCGCCAGCAGAACATGAGACCAGAAGAAGTCGGCGAATGCCGCGTCGTAGTCGTCTCGGATGGTGTGCAGCTGAAACGCGTCGGCAACCGCGAAAGCGACCGAAGGAGGCCGCGCTCTCCTGGCCTTCGCGACCTCAAGCGTTGCCTGGTTGACGTCCGTTGCGGTCACCGATACGCCGGTGTCCGCGAGCACGCTCGTCCACCAGCCCGTACCCGCGGCCACCTCGAGAACGTGCCAACCGGCAAGTCGCTCTGGGCCTTGGGACGAGAGGTCAGGGTGTGTCCGGCATTGTGGCGGCTAGGGCACGGGTGCCTGGCTCGCAAGCGGTTCGTACGGCGGACAGGACGGCGGGATCGAGCTGAGCGGCGGCCGCTCCGCTGCGGGCTGGATCGACGATGGCCTGGGCGGCCGCTAGCCACGAGCGCGGCGCGTCTACCTCAATGAACTCACAGAAGGCGGTGAGGGTGGCCGCGGGGGCGGCCAGCAGATCCTCATAGCGCAGGGGTAGGCAGCGGCCGGGCGGTAGCTGGCTGAGCGCCTCGACGCCGGCGCAGATAAACGGCGACCACTGGTAGCGGCCGAAGGTTTCGACCGGGATGGGGTAGGACATCAGCTTCGCGGCGTCGTACGGCGGGAAGACCAGACCGGCGAAGCGCTCGGGCACGGCCGTCCCGGGCTCTAGTGGCACCGGCCGGTCCAGGCCCGCCGCCCGCCCGGCCTGGTGAGCGGCCGCCAGGGCCAGCATCTCCCGGCGGAACACCGGATGGCGGCTCATCGACAGCGCGCAATCAGGCCCGTCGCGGTACAGGTGAACAAACCGGGCCGCGGGAAACTGCTCGCGCAGGGCGCTGACCATGTTCAGCGACGCGGCGGACCTTTCCACCACCACCGGCCGTCCGGGTCCGAGGTCAGCATGGGCAGCACGTAATGGCAGATCAGCGGGATGCCGGCGGCTGGGGTGAAGCGGCCGCGACCGACCGGGTAGGCCCTGTCGGCGATCTGCAGCCCGCTGGAGATCATCTCATCGAGCATCGGGAACGGCCTGGCGAGCAGCTGCCACAGCTCGCGGCCGTCAAGTTCCCCGCCGAGGAATGGGCCGCCGCGGGCCGCCGCGCGCAGGGTGCCGAAGAACTCGCTCATGCTCAGCACGTCGGGGTGCTCCCGCAGGATCGCCGGCAACATGGTCGATCCGCAGCGGCCGGTCCCGACGACGAATGTGAGCCGCATCCGCCTCCACCTTCTGGACCCGCACGGACGACGAAGCCGCCGGGTCAGGGCCGCCGGCCGCGGACAGGATTCTATCCCGCTGTACTGATAGAATACGAGTTCGACTACTAGTAGGATGGCGGTATGGCCACGTATACGCCGCCAGGGTGGCCGGCCGGAGTGCACCCGCCGGGCAGTGAGGATTTCGAGTCCACCGCCGTCGGCTGGCTACTCGAGGTCGTGCCGCCTGACTTCCGGCTGCACGGTGTGCTGCGACGCTATCCCGTGGCGCTGGCCACCCTGGCCAGGTATCACACCAAGGCGTGCGTCGAGGGCGCCCGCCAGGGGTACCGCACAGCCAGAACCGAGCTCGCCGGAGCCCTGCCGCCGCACGCCATCGATACCGTGCTCGCTGCTTACCGCAAGGAGGGTGCCAGGCTCGCCGCCACCGCCCGCGCGGTCGGCCTGGTCGAGCGCGCCTTGCGAGGGGAGACCTTTACCCCGACGATGACGGGCTCGCGAGCCGGCCGGAGCCCGGAGGGGGGTGCATAACGGGCGCCCAGGAGGGGGAAGACTGCCAGGTCAGGACGTGAGACGATGGCATTACGCCAGCCTGGGTGAGGTGTAGCTCTGTGGGCAGCCAGAAAAGTGAGCCAGTGTCACGGCAGGCCCGAATCCTTCTGGTGGACGACCGGACGGAGAACCTAGTCGCGCTGGACGCGATCTTGTCCTCGCTGAACCAGATCCTGGTGCCTGTCCGGTCCGGTGAGCAGGCACTGCAGGCTCTGCTCGCCGAGGAATTCGCGGTCGTCCTGCTCGACATCGTCATGCCGGGCATGGACGGCTTCGAGACGGCCATGCAGATCAAGCAGCACGCCAAGACGCGCGACGTGCCGATCATCTTCCTGACCGCCGCGATCGGGCCACCGGAGCAGGCATTCCGCGGCTACGCCGCGGGAGCGGTCGACTACCTGGCCAAGCCGTTCGATCCTTGGGTACTTAAGTCGAAAGTCTCGGTGTTCGTCGACCTCTACCTCAAGCGCAATCAGGCGGATGCGGCAGCTGGAATGCCGAACGGCCGGCCGCTGCTCGACCAGGTATCCGGATGCCTGCAGGACGTCGAGGAAACCGTGGCGGTGCTGCGCAAGCTTCCCGCCGTGACGAAAGACGCCGAGACCGAGCAGACCACGGCCCGGCTAGCGCAGCGGGTCGGGCGATTGCGGGACGCCATCGACGCGTTCGGCGACGGAGGCGCGGAGAGCGACAGCGGGACGATAGGGGGCAGCGAGGTAATCGGGGACGACGGGGTGGTCGGAGACAGTGAGGTAATCGGGGACGACGGGGTAATCAGGGACAGCGGGGTGATCGGGGACAGCGGGGACGACGGGGTGGTTGGGGACAGCGGGGTGGTTGGGGATGGGTGAGGCGGACCAGCCGGCGTCGGGCTGGTAGCGCCTGACTACCCGGGCCGGGACGCCGGCTGCTACGCACTGGTCCGGGACGGTGCCACGGACCACCGAGCCCGCCGCGATCACCACGTTGCGGCCGATGCACGCGCCAGGCAGCACGACCGCGCCGGCGCCCAGCCAGCTGCCTGAGCCGATCCGGACGGGGGCGTTACGCGGCAGCTGCCGGCCGATCGGGACATCGGGGTCGGCGTACCCGTGGTTCTGATCGGTGATGTAGACGTACGGGCCAGTGAACACGTCGTCCTCGATCACCAGCGACTGATGCGCGACGATGTGGCTGCCCCGGCCGATGACGCAGCGGTCCCCGATCCGGAGCACCGGCTGCGGCCCGAGATCTTGCCCGGGCACCATCCCGGCCGACATGGTGACGAACGCGCCGATGAGGGTGCCCGCCCCGACCACGATCGAGTCCTCCCCGAACACCGAGCCGGGCGGGAAGGCCGCCATCGACCCGCGGCCGAACGCGGCGAACCGGCGCCCGGCCGGAGTGTCCGCCGTCACCGCCCCGGCCCGCTGGGCCGCTTCCCAGCCCCAGTGCGCCGCCCGCCAGCGCAGCTGGCCCAGCCAGCCTGGCCTGGTCACACTGGCCTGGTCACACTGGCCTGGTCACACTGGCCTGGTCACGGGCGGGCCGAGGCGGCGAGCTGGCCGCAGGCGCCGTCGATCTCGCGGCCGCGGGTGTCCCGCACCGTGACCGGGACGCCGCAGGCCTCCAGGCGCCGGACGAACTCGCGCTGGTCCGCGGGCCGGGACGCGGTCCACTTCGAGCCTGGCGTCGGGTTGAGCGGGATCAGGTTGACGTGCGCGAGCTGGCCCGCCAGCAGCGAGCCGAGCAGCTCCGCCCGCCAGGCCTGGTCGTTGATGTCCTTGATCAGGGCGTACTCAATGGAGAAGCGACGGCCGGTGGCCGCGGTGTAATCCCGCGCGGCGGCCAGCACCTCGGCCACCTTCCACCGCCGGTTCACCGGTACCAGCGTGTCCCGCAGCTCGTCGTCCGGGGCGTGCAGGGACACGGCCAGGGTCACCGACAGGCCTTCAGCGGCGAGCCTGGTGATGGCCGGGACCAGGCCCACGGTGGAGACGGTGACCGAACGCTGCGAGATCCCCATGCCCTCGGGGACAGGATCTGTCAGCCGGCGGACGGCCGCCAGCACGCTGGCGTAGTTAGCCAGCGGTTCGCCCATGCCCATGAACACCACATTGGAGACCCGGCCCGGCCCGCCCGGCACCTGGCCGGCCGCGAGCAGCCGGGCGCCCGCCACCACCTGGCCCACGATCTCGGCCGCGGACAGGTTACGGGTCAGCCCGGCCTGGCCTGTCGCGCAGAACGGGCACCCCATCCCGCAGCCCGCCTGCGACGACACGCACATCGTGACCCGCTCCGGGTAGCGCATCAGCACCGATTCCACCAGCGCGCCGTCGAACGTGCGCCACAAGGTCTTGCGGGTGGTCCCGTCGTCGCAGACCAGCTCGCGTTCGGCGGTCAGCAGTGGCGGCAGCAGGGCGCGGGTGAGCGCGTCGCGGGACGCCCGGGGGAGGTCGGTCATCTCGTCGGCCTGGTCGGTGTACCGGCCGAAAAAGTGCCTGGACAGCTGGCTGGCCCGGAACGGGGGCTCGCCGAGCTCGGCCACCGCGGCGCGTCGCTCGGCGAGCGCCAGGTCAGCCAGGTGGCGCGGCGGCCGTCCGGCCGGGCGGCGCCCCTGGCGGCCCGTCGCCGACACCACGGGATCAGGAAGCTCATGACGGGGAAGTGACACGCGAGTCCGTTCGGATAAAAGAGGTTGAGCTTGCCTCACCAGGATAGGGTGCACCTTCGGCCGCCGCGGCGGGGCGGAGTTTGGGACTCCGGCCGGTAAGTCAGTACATTTCGTCCATGGCCACGTCGCATCCGGAAGCTAGCGGGCCGGTCTACCCGCAGCCGCCGGTCACGCTGCTCGAAAGCGTCAGCCCCTACGGCAGCCGCAAGGTCACGGTCGAATACGACGGTCTCACCACGGCCGCCTACCTGCGCGACGACACCGCCGCGATCTCCGCTACCTGGATCGCCAACCACCGGCCCGCGCCGCCGGGTACCGACCAGGCCAGGCTCGAGGCTGGCCGCGTGCCGCTGATGCCCGCCGGGCGGACCAAGTATCCGGGCGGCCGCGCGCCGCTGCAAGCGCAGACGCTGGAAGCGCTGTGGTTCGAAGAAGGCGACGGGGTCGCGATCCTCGAGCTCGGGCGGCCGATCGCGGTCATCGCGGGCTGGTCGGACTCCGACCGCGGCATGCCCGGTTACAGCAGGGACGTGATCGGCCAGACGCCGTTCGGCTGGTCGCTCGACGACGCCATGGAAGGGCTCGCACCCCGGCTGGAACGGTCCCGGGCGTACTGGCGCTGGCGGAGTTCGGCGACCGGCTGGACCCAGTTCCAGCAGGCGCTGCTCGGCCATCTGCTGCCCCGGCTCGGGCCGGGCGGGCACTACTGGGACGCCTCAGCCGGTCATCAGCCGCTCACCGGAGTCACCGAACGGCCGCCGGGTCCCCGCCGCCCCTACACGGTGCTGTCCACGGTGGGCATGAGCTGCCAGCGGATGCCCGTGGTGGAGCAGGTGCTCGACGACCCGAGCGGCTACGCCAGGATCGAGCTCGCGATCGCCACCACGCTGCCGAGCGCGCAGGTCGCGCGGGTGTTCCTGTGGCTCGCGACTTACCCCTGGCGTGCCGTCACCTGGTTCGGTCCTGGCCACAGCGTGCGCTGGTACCACGAGCCGTCGACGTTCCCGCTCGGTGACGGTGAAGCGGTCTTGCTTCTCGACGTCCCCGGTGCGCTGACCGGGCCCGAGCCACCTGACCTGTCGGGTTTCACCTTCGGCGGGGATCCGGTCCGGTGGCTGTGGATCGTCCCGATTTCCGAACGAGACCGGCAGCTGGCCAAGGAACGCGGCTCGGCCACCCTGGTCAGCCGGCTCGCCGAACAGGGCAAACGCTGGATCGCCGGACCGTCCTGAACCCCGGGGCCTAATGCACCGGGATGAAGATCACCAGCATGAGCCAGACCACCGGGGCGACGACAAGCAGTGAGTCGAGCCGCTCGAGGACGCCGCCGTGACCGGGCAGCAGCGAGCCCATGTCCTTGAGGTCCAGGTCCCGCTTGATCATGGATTCGACGAGGTCACCGAGGATCGCCGCGAGGACCGCGGCCGCGCCGGTGAGCAGTCCCTGCCAGAGATGGCCGTGCAGCAGCAGCGGCAGGCAGAGCGCGCCGCCGACCAGGCCGGCCACCATCGAGCCCGCGAAGCCTTCCCAGGTCTTCTTCGGGCTGATGGCCGGAGCCATCAGGTGACGGCCGCCACGGCCGAGCGTGATCCCGGCGGCGAAGCCGCCGATGTCGCTGCACACCGTCAGGATGACGAAGGTCAGCACCCGGCGCGGGCCGTCGGCGGGCGCCAGCATAAGGACCACGAACGAGGCCAGGAAAGCGATGTAGATCATGGCGAAGACGCCCGCCGTGACGTCCTTGACGAAGCCGGACGGACCGCCGGGCAGCCGCCAGGCGAAGATGGCGATCACGGTCAGCGCCAGGGCCGCCAGCGCATCCCGCAGGCCCAGCCAGTACATGCAGGTCAAGGTGGCCGCTCCGCCGGCCGCCACCGGGATCACCGGGATGTTGATGTCGCGCTTGGCCAGCGCGGCGGCCAGCTCGGACAGGGCGATAGCCAGGAAGATGCCCACGTACAGCAGGAACGTCGCCTTGACGGTCAGCAGCGTGAGGATGACCAGTCCGCCGAGACCAGCCCCGACGCCGATCGCCACCGGGAGATTGCGTCCGGCTCGTCGCGGCGCAGGAGTTAGCTGCGGTACGGCGGGGTCGATGTCCACTAGACCTCGAGGAGCTCGGCTTCCTTGTGTTTGAGCAGCTCGTCCACCTGCGCCTCATAGTTGTGGGTGAGCTCGTCGAGCTCTCGCTCGGCCCGGTGCACGTCGTCCTCGGGTGCCTCACCTGACTTGATCATCTTGTTCAGGGTGTCCTTGGCGTGGCGCCTGATGTTCCTGATCGCGATCTTGCCGTCTTCGGCCTTGGTCCGGGCGGTCTTGATGTACTCGCGCCTGCGCTCCTGGGTCAGCTCCGGCAGCACGATCCTGATGATCGTGCCGTCGTTCGCCGGGTTCACGCCTAGGTCACTGTTCCTGATGGCCCGCTCAATGGCGCCAAGCGAGGTCTTGTCGAACGGCTGGATGACCACCATCCTCGGCTCAGGCACGTGGAACGAGGCCAGCTGGTTCACCGGGGTGGGCGTCCCGTAGTACTCCACCGTGACCTTGTTGAACATGGAGGGGTGCGCGCGGCCGGTACGGATGATGCTGAACTCTTCCCTGGCCACCGTGACCGCCTTGTCCATCTTCTCCTCGGCCTCGAGCAGCGTGTCATCGATCATTGTTTCGGCTCCGTTACGCAGGTCTTGGCGTCTTGGCGTCTTGGCGGCAGATCAGCGTGCCGACCTTCTCACCGCGGATGGCCCGGGCTACGTTCCCCTCGCCCATCAGGGCGAACACCACGATCGGCAGGCCGTTGTCCAGGCACAGGCTCACTGCCGTCGTGTCCATCACCTTCAGCTCGCGGGCGAGGAACTCGCCGTAATCCAGCCGCTCGAACCGGATGGCGTCCGGCGTGGTCTGCGGGTCCGCGTCGTACACGCCGTCCACCTTGGTGCCCTTCAGGACCGCGTCGGCGCCGATCTCAAGCGCCCGCTGGACGGCGGCGGTGTCGGTGGAGAAAAACGGCGCGCCGAGCCCGGCCCCGAAGATCACCACCCGGCCCTTCTCCAGGTGCCTGATGGCCCGGCGGGGGATATAAGCCTCCGCCACCTGGCCCATCGTGATGGCCGTCTGGACCCGGGTTTCGACGCCGAGCTTTTCCAGCACATCCTGCAGGGCCAGGCAGTTGATGACCGTGCTGAGCATGCCCATGTAATCGGCGCGGGCCCGGTCGATCCCCCGTTCGGCCAGGGCCGCGCCGCGGAACATGTTGCCGCCGCCGACCACCGCGGCGACCTGGACTCCGTCATTCACCGCGGCGATAATCTCCGCCGCCAGGTGCGCCACCACGTCCGGCGAGATGCCCAGGGGCTCATCCCCCGCGAACAGCCCGCCGGACAGCTTCAGCACGACCCGGCGCCAGCTCGGGTGAAGGACCCCCGCCGCGCCGAAGTCCGGCGTCCCGGACTCCGGCGCGGCGGGGTCCGGCGTCCCGGACTCCGGCATTAGGCCTGGCCGACCTGGAACCTGGCGAAGGCGGTGACGCTGACGCCGTTGGCGGCCAGGACATGCTTGATGGTGGTCTTGGGGTCCTTCACGAACGCCTGCTCGGTGAGCACCACGTCCTTGAAGAAGGCACCAAGCCTGCCCTCCACGATCTTGGGAATGGCCTGCTCCGGCTTGCCCTCGTCCCGGGTGATCTGCTCGGCGATCCGGCGCTCCTTCTCCACCACGTCCGCGGGAACCTCGTCCCTGACGAGGTACTGCGGGCGCATCGCCGCGACCTGCTGGGCGACATCCTTGGCCACGTCGGCGTTGTCTTTGTCCAGCTGGACCAGGACGCCGAGGGTCGGCGGCAGGGCCGCGTCGCTGCGGTGCAGGTAGCTCGCGACGTAGCCGCCCTCGAACCGGGCGACCCGGCCGAGCTCCAGCTTCTCCTTTAGGCTGGCGCCTGCCTCTTCGATAAGCTTCTCGACGGTGGTGCCCGGCTTGACCTCCGCGGTCAGCAGCGTCAGCCGGTCGCTGACGCCCGCCGTGGCCGCGGCCTTGGCGATGTCGGCGGCCACCTGCTGGAACTGAGGCGTCTTGGCCACGAAGTCGGTCTCGCAGTTCAGTTCGACCAGCACGCCCGCGGTGGTGCCGTCGAGCTCGGCGACGACCAGGCCGTTCGCCGCAGTGCGGGTGGCCCGCTTGTTCACGTCCTTCGCGCCCTTGAGGCGGAGCAGCTCGACCGCGGCCTCGAGGTCGCCGCTGGCGTCCTCGAGCGCGTTCTTGCAGTCCATCATGCCGGCGCCGGTCTGCTCACGCAGCCGCTTCACGTCAGCGGCGGAGAAATTCGCCATGTCCTCTGTCTTTCACTCAGATACTTCGTCGGTGCCCAGGGCGGGGCTGGCCGGAGCGGGGGTGGCCGGAGCGGCCTGGGCCGCCTCGTCGGCGACCTCGGCGATGCCCTCCTGGTCGTCCGCTTCGTCGGCCTCGGCGGCGGCTTCGCTGGTAATCGGCGATTCAGCGTTGATCTCCAGGTCGGCAGCTCCCTCGGCCGCGGCCGCCTCGACGAGCAGCGTGTCGGCGGACTCCACCACGGCTTCCTCGGCTGCGGGTGCCGCCGGGGCCGCCTCGGCCACCGGGGCCGCCTCGGCTGCGGGGGCCGACTCGGCTGCGGGGGCCGGCTGGGAACCAGTGAGCAGCTCACGCTCCCACTCAGCCAGCGGCTCCTCGGCGCCGGGCACGCTGCCCGTGGGCTTCTCGTCACCGCCGGCCGCGCCCGCCCGGGCGATCAGGCCTTCCGCCACCGCGTCCGCCACCACCCTGGTCAGCAGGGCAACGCTGCGGATCGCATCGTCGTTCCCCGGGATCGGGAAGTTGACCTCGTCCGGGTCGCAGTTGGTGTCGAGGATCGCGACGACGGGGATGCCCAGCTTGCGGGCCTCGTTGATGGCGATGTGCTCTTTCTTGGTGTCCACCACCCAGATCGCGCTCGGCACCCGGGACATGTCCCTGATCCCGCCCAGCGTCTTGTCCAGCTTGTCGTGCTCGCGGCGCAGGTGCAGGAGCTCCTTCTTGGTCATGCCGGAGGCGGCGACGTCGTTGAAGTCGATCTCGTCGAGCTCCTTGAGCCGCTGCAGCCGCTTGTACACGGTGGAGAAGTTGGTGAGCATGCCGCCCAGCCAGCGCTGGTTCACGAACGGCATCCCGACCCGGCGCGCCTGCTCGGCGATCGCCTCCTGCGCCTGCTTCTTCGTGCCGACGTACAAGACGGTCCCGCCGTGAGCGACGGTCTCCTTGATGAACTCGTACGCGCGGTCGATGTAGGCGAGCGACTGCTGCAGGTCGATGATGTAGATACCGTTGCGCTCGGTGAAGATGTAGCGCTTCATCTTGGGGTTCCAGCGCCTGGTCTGGTGACCGAAGTGGACACCGCTTTCCAGAAGCTGCTTCATGCTGACGACCTGAGCCACGGGCCCGGCCCCTTTCCTTCGTGCGCCGCGTTTCGTTGACACGACGCTGCTCGGTTGGTTCCTGGTGCCCGTGACATGACGCGCCTGCGGCCGGCCTGACGGCCGGCGGACCGAGCGGCGCGTCCCACCGGTAAGCGGTGAGGCTCGCTTGGGGCGATCCTCTCGCTCCAAGCAATCTCCTCGCTCCGGAGAGCAAGCGGGCACGCGATTTAGCCCGCCGAGCGCGCACCAGATCGGCACGGCTACAGCGAACGTCATCAAGAGTACTTGACGATCCTCCTCGCCCGCGCCCGTCCTGCCCGGGCGGGCGTCAACGTGGATATTAAGCGTGGTCAGACGAGGGTTTCTAGCCGCGATGATGAGCGGGGCGGTGCTAGGCCCGGGGATGGGCTTGGCGGTAGCTGGACTTGAGTCGCTCGATCGACACGTGGGTGTAGATCTGGGTGGTCGCGGGCGAGGAGTGACCCAGGATCTCCTGGACGCTGCGCAGGTCGGCGCCGCCTTCGAGCAAGTGGGTCGCCGCGCTATGGCGCAGGCCGTGCGGGCCGGTGTCCCGGACGGTCCCGGTCTCGCGCAGGCGCTCGTGCACGATGCGGCGGGCCGCGCGCGGGTCCAGGCGGCCGCCGCGGACGCCGAGGAACAGGGCCTGGCCACTCGACCCGGCGGCCAGGACCGGGCGGCCCGCGGCTAGCCAGCGGGTTACCGCGCGGAGCGCGGGCAGGCCGACGGGGACCGTCCTTTCCTTGTCGCCTTTACCCCGGACCCGGACCGTCCGCCGGCTGTGGTCCAGGCTGCCTGTATCAAGCCCGCACAGCTCGCTGACCCTGATGCCGGTGGCGTAGAACAGTTCAAGCACCGCCGCATCCCGCAGCGCCACCGCAGCCGCAGCCGCAGCCGTGGCCGTGGCCGTGGCCGTGGCCGTGGTCAGCTGTTCCGCATCCGCATCGGGAGCCCCGCCCTCGGCCGGGCTAGCGGCCGCGGCGCGGCGCCCGGCAGCCTCCAGGACGGCCCGCATCTCGTCTTGGCGCAAGACGTGCGGCAAGGTGCGGCGGGTTTTCAGGGTTCCCAGCCGCGGCCCCGGGTCGACCGCCAGCCAGCCGCGGCGGTGCGCGAAGGCCGTGAACGTGCGGGCCGCCGCGCCGCGCCGCGCCAGCGTGGCACGCGCCGCGCCTGACTCGTGCGCAGCGGCCAGCCAGCTGCGTAGCTGGGCCAGATCCAAGCCGTCCGGGGTCTGCACCCCGTTACGACGGGCGTGCTCGATCAGCGAGGTGACGTCGCCGATATAGGCGCGGACCGTGTGCGGCGACAGCGAGCGCTCGGCCCGCAAGTAACGCTCGAAACCGGCCAGCGCCGCTGTCAGCGCGGGCGGCCACGGGTTCCCGGCATCCGCGAGCTGGCCGGCCTTCGCGGGTTTCATGTGCCCAGTTTGCACCAGGGAACGGCCGATGGCGGCGAGACAGGCCGCAGGACACCGGGGTCGTGAGTACTTTCGCATGACGACACGCCGATCGAACTGAAGTTTGACATGACGGAGTCGATGCGGGAGGGTGATCATGCGTTCACCCACGAGGGTCTCCGGCCTCGCGCCGGGGACCGCCGAACGCGCTCGCACCAGCGTCTAGAAGGGATCGAGCAATGGGTCAGAAGACTGTCCGGTTCAGCGACCTGAGTGGCCAGCTCATCATGCACGACGACGCCCTGGCCCGGATCGTGGTGCACGAGCACCCGGACCTCGGCGACGGCCCGGTGGAGATCGAGGCACTCACTGACGAAGCCGAGGCTATGGAGCAGGCCGCGCTACGGGTGGCGGTAGTGGACCTGTACCTGCGCGACGACATCGAGCCGCGCCGGATCGTCATCGAGGCCGACGTCTTCGACAAGCTGGCCACGGACAACCCGATGAGTGAGCTCCTCATCGCGGCCCGGCCCGCCCGGCGCAGCTCACGGACACCGGCGAGCGGCACCCCCCGAGGCGACCGGCTGGACTACACGACCTTGGAGCATGCCGGGAAGCCGCACAAGGGCAAGACCACCGACACCGAGAAGCAACTGGTCCGTGACCACCTCGCCGAGATCAACGAGCGCCTGGCCAAGCAGGGCATCCGGACGATCAGCCTCACCGATCCCGAGCACGTCGAGCGCTACGGGCTTGATCAGCTGGCCAAGGAGCGCACTATGGAGCTTGAGTTCGGCCTCGACGACGAGGCTGATCTCAGCGACGAGGCTGACAGCGACACGGAGATGCAGGACGAGGCCCGGGTCGCCTAACGGTCTTTAACCGGCATCGCCGCTGGTCGCTCTCAGCGCTGATTCCACTGTGGTCCGCGCACGCCAGCCGGACACGACACGCGCCTTCCGCCATACTGGTCAGGTGGGGCGGGAATGGCAGTTATCCCGGAGACAGCACCAGCGCCTGCGTCAGGAGCACCTCGCTGGCGCCGCTTCCTGACGCCGTGGCGCTCGCCCGTGGATCAGCCCGCTTGGGCGCGGCCGGCGCTGCTGGCCATCGCCGCCGTCGCGGCGGTCGCGTACGGCTGGGGAATGGCCGGCGCCAGCATTGAGCCGTTCTACGGCGCGGCGGCCCGCAGCATGTCGGAAAGCTGGCACGACTTCATCTTCGCGGCGTTCGATCCAGCCGGGACCGTCACCGTCGACAAGCTGCCCGGCGCGCTGTGGGTGCAGGCCCTGTCGCTGCGGATCTTCGGCTTTCACATCTGGGCCGTGGTCCTGCCGCAAGTGGTCGAGGGCGTGCTCACCATCATGGTGCTGTACCGGGCGGTACGCCGGCTGGCCGGGCCTGCGGCGGGCCTGACCGCCGCGGCCGTGCTCGCCGTCACGCCCATCACCGTGCTGCTGAGCCGCGGCAACGTGTCGGACTCGCTGCTGATCCTGCTGCTCGTGCTCGCCGCCGACGCCACGTCCGCCGCGCTGCTCACCGGCTCGCTGCGGCAGTTGCTGCTGGCCGGCGTCTGGGTCGGCCTGGCGTTCCAGGCGAAGATGATCCAGGCCTGGCTGGCCCTGCCCGCGCTGGCCGCCGCCTACCTGCTCGCCGCGCCCGCGGCGCGGCTGCGCACCCGGTGCGCGCACGTGGCGCTGGCCGGGCTGGTCACCGCGGTGGTGTCCCTGTCCTGGATGACCGGGGTCTCGCTGGTCTCGTCCCAGGACCGGCCCTACGTGGACGGCAGTCCGGACGACTCGGTGTACACGCAGGTCTTCGACTACAACGGCCTGGGCCGGCTGACCGGGAACTGGGCGAGCATCGCCGGGCCGCCTTCACCGCTTGTGGTCGCGGCCAAAGAGAGCGGGCAGTTGCTGAACGCCGAGACCATAGGCATCAAGGCGAGCTGGCACCGTCTGCTGGCCGGCCCGTTCGCGGCCGACAGCGGCTGGCTGCTGCCGGCGGCCGTCGCCGGCGCCCTGGGCGTGCTTCTCTCCCGGCGCCGCCAGGGCAGGCGCGACCCGCTGCGCGCCGCCGTCGTGCTGTGGGGCGGCTGGTGGCTGGTCCTCGCGGTCTTCTTCAGCGTCGGCACCTACCTGAACTCGTACTACGTCGCGGCGCTCGTCCCCGCGGTGGCCGCCCTGTGCGGCACCGGCATCGCCGCGTGCGGGCCTCGCCCTTGGCCGGCCAGGGTGCGGCTGATCGTCGCCGCGACGGTGCTCGGCTGCGTCGGCTACGGCGCCTACCTGATGTCCGGGACGGTATCCGCCCCGGTCGTGCTCACCGTGGTGGCACTGGTCGTGGCAGCATCCGCCGCCGCCCAGCTGATGCTGCCCGCGTCAGGCAAGGCCGGGCCCCTGACCGCGGTCGCGTTCGCCGGCACCGCCGTGCTCCTGCTGCCCGCGGCGGCGTCCGTGAGCTGCGTCATCCGCGGGCTTGGGCCGTTTGACACCCCGTTCGAGTCGTCGAAGACCGCGCACAATAACCAGCTCCTGGCCGCCGCCGGGCCCGGCCTGACCAGGGCCGTCCAGCAGCTAGAACTCCATAGGCCACCCGGTGACGCCCTGTTCGGCACCGACACGTCCGGCCTCGCGACGAACGACATCCTGTACAGCGGCAGGGAGGTGCTGCCGATCGGCGGCTACCTCGGCAACGTGCCGGCCCCGACGCTGGCCACGTTGCAGGCCGACATCAGCCGCGGCTACGTGCGGGTATTCGTGCTGCCGGTGTCACCGCCGGGCCCGGACCCGCGGGTGCGGTGGATCGAGTCGCACTGCACCAGGCAGCCCCCGCCCCCGGATCGTCGCCCGGTCCCGTACGCGAACTTCTTCTGCGGGCTCGCAGTCAGCCAGCCGGTTCGTACGGCACCCGTCCCGATTTCATCGCCCGGTCCGGGTGATGTCGAACAGCCCTAGCTGGACCGGCGCAGGCGCCAACCGCCGTCGCCGCGCTCGATAAAGCCGTACCCGGCCAGTATGCCCAGGCAGCGGAGCACCGTATCGATTTCGATACCCGCGTCAACTGCGATCGTCGAAGTCCCGGCGCCGCCGCGCGCGGGCAGCGCGTCGAGCACCCGGACGCTGTCGGGATCGAGGTCGTCCCGCGGATCTGGCTGCGGACGCCGGTCCGGGTGCGGGCCTTGGTGGGGGTGGGGGTCTGGGTGGGGGTGCGGGCCTTGGTGGGGGTCTGGGTGGGGGTTTAGGCCACTGGCGGGCGGGAGCGCGTCAGCTGTGCCGACCGGCGAGATCATCTCGATGATGTCGGCTGCGCAGGTGACGCAGCAGGCGCCCCATTCCCGGATGATCCGGTGGCATCCCGCGGACTGCGCCGAGGTTACCGGGCCGGGCACGGCCATCAGCGGCTTGCCCAGCTCGGCCGCATGCCGGGCGGTGTTCAGCGCGCCGCTGCGCTCGCCCGCCTCCACGATCACGGTGCCGCAGGTCAGCGCAGCGATGACCCGGTTACGGATCAGGAACCGCATCCGGGCTGGATGCTGGCCGGGCGGCCACTCGCTGACAACCAGACCATCGGCCGCGATAGCCGCGAACAGGTCCGCGTGGCCTGCGGGATAGGGGAAGTTGACCCCGCAGGCCAGCACCGCGATCGTGATTCCTTTCGTGGCCAGGGCGCCACGGTGCGCGGCGGCGTCCACGCCGTAAGCCCCGCCCGAGACGATGGCCCAGCCCCGCTCGCTGAGGTCGGCGGCGAATTCCCCGGCCAGGTGGCCGCCGTATCCGGTCGCGGCCCGTGATCCCACCATGGAGACCGAACGGCGGCAGGACAGGCGCAGGTCCGCAGACCCGCGCAGCCACAACGCGTAAGGGCGGGCCGGGCCGAGCTGATCCAGCTCGGTGGGCCATTCGGGATCGCCGGGACACACCAGCCTGATGCCGTCGCGGCAGGCGGCGGCGGCGAGGTCCGCATCACCGGGCAGGATGGGCAGCCGCATCCGCCAGCGGGCCAGGGCGCGTTCCAGCGCGGCCCGGCTGGCCGGGCGGTCGCCGCAGCCGGGGCCGGTACCGGGCAGCATGTCCGCCTTGATCGCGGCCAGGATCTCCTCTGGTTCGCAGATTCCGAGCAGGGCGCCAAGGGCGGGATCGGCTGGCTCGGCGAGGTAGGTGAACGCAGCCCGCGCCAGCGTGCGCTCGACAGGCTCAACGGGCTCGACGGGCTGCGACATCGCCGGGCTCACCGCCGGATCCCGAGCCACAGGCCCAGAGCGACTGCGCACTCATCGCGGGTGGGGCGCGGCTTTCCGGTCAAGTCCGCGATGGTCCAGGCGACGCGGATGACTTTGACCAGCCCGCGGGCGCTGATCTGACCCCGCTCCAGGGACCTTTCGAGCACACGCAGCGAACCAGGGGCCGGCGCCCAAGTCCGGCGCAGCTCGGAGCCGGGGACTTCGGCGTTGAGACGCCACGGGGTGCCGCGCAGCCGATAAGCGGCGCGATCCCTGGCCTGAGCCACCCGCCGCGCCACGGTCTGGCTTGATTCGGCGAAGTTCCTGTCGTTCAGCAGTTCCTTGCGGCCGACCGGTTCGAGCTCGATCTTCACATCGACGCGGTCCAGCAGCGGACCCGAAATGCGGCCCAGATACCTGCGGCGCGTGCTCGGACTGCAGTGGCAGCCTTCGGCCAGCCCAGCCGCCCGCGCACATGGGCACGGGTTCGCCGCCAGGACCAGGGTAAACCTGGCCGGGAACCTGGCCGTGACGCCTGACCTGGCCACCACGACCTCGCCCGCCTCGAGGGGCTGCCGGAGCGCGTCCAGCACGTCCCGGCTGAATTCGGGCGCCTCGTCGAGAAAGAGCACGCCGCGGTGCGCCAGTGACGCGGACCCCGGCCGGATGATGCCGCTGCCGCCGCCGACGATGGCCGCCTTGGTCGCGGTGTGGTGCGGAGCCAGGAACGGCGGATCGGTCAGCAGGGGAACCTGCGGGGGCAACGTTCCCGCCACTGAGTGGATGGAGGTGACCTCGAGCGCCGCCGCGGTATCCAGCCGCGGCAAGATGGTCGGGATGCGCTCGGCCAGCATCGTCTTGCCCGCCCCCGGCGGCCCGAGCAGCGACAGATGATGGCCGCCCGCCGCGCACACCTCAGCGGCCCGTCTGGCCGTCGACTGCCCGAGCATCTCGGCCAGGTCAGGGGTCACCAGGGTCACCGGGGCGCCGTTACCGGACGGCAGGCCACCGACGGCGCGGTCCGGTGGAAGTGACTGGCCTCCTTCGAGCTCGGTCACCGGCCATCCGTCGTGCAGGCCCGGCGTGCCGCGAAGCCAGTCCGCCGCCCCCGTCAGGCTGCTGACCGCGATGACGTGCACGCCGGGCACAAGCGCTGCCTCAGCGGCGTTCGGCGCGGCCACCATGACCTGGCCGAACCCGGCTCGCACCGCTTCGGCCACGGCGGGCAGCACGCCGCGGACCGGCCGGAGTCGTCCGTCCAAGCCGAGTTCGCCGAAGAACATCACCCCGTCCACGGCCGCTCTGGGCACCTTTCCCGCCGCCGCGAGGACACCGACGGCGATGGCCAGGTCGAACCAGCTGCCGCGTTTGGGCAAGCTGGCCGGGGATAGCCCGACGGTTATCTTGCGCTGCGGCCATTGCTCGCCGCTGTTCACGATCGCGGCGCGGATCCGGTCTCGTGCCTCCCGCAGCGCGGTATCGGGCAGGCCGACCAGGATCATTCCGACCAGGCCGTTCGCGATGTCCACCTCGACCTCGACCACCTGACCGGTCACCCCGATCAAGGCCACCGAGTAGGTGCGGGCCAGCGTCACCGCTAATCCACCCCGCGGATGTGCTCGATGGTGAATCCGCCGGTGCCCTCGTACACCAGGCCGACCACGTCGATCCGCACCTGATCGAACCGGACCCCGTGCGCGTTCAGCCACTGGACCGCCAGGCGGCGCAGCCGGGCCCGCTTGGCCCGGCTGACGGCCTCGAGCGGGCTGCCGTAACACGTCCCGCTCCTGGACTTGACCTCACAGACCACCAGCGCCTGGCGATCGACCGCCACGATGTCGATCTCGCCGTCGGCGCACCGCCAGTTACGGTCCAGGATGCGCAGGCCGCACGACTCCAGGTACTCGGCGGCCGCCTGCTCACCGGACCGGCCAAGCATGTCCTTGGCACGCATCGCCATCACCTCCGGTTCCGACCTTCGCCGAACCAGGGCAGGTTTGCAGGACCGCCGCGGCGGCTGTTGAGCGTCCGGGCAGACTCGGCGCTCCTGGGGAAACCGGACCGGTAAATGTCAGTGCCTGATGGTTGAATCCTCGGGGGCGTCTGCGGCCAGGGGCGGCGGAGACAGCGGAGACAGCGGAGACAGCGGAGGCGGCGGGGGGCTTGAGCTGGCTGGGCGGCGGAGACAACCGGGGCGGGCTTGAGCTGGCTGGGCGGGAGCAGGAGGGTCCGTTCGGCCGATTGAGGGTGATCAGCCGGCCGGGACGGTCAGTTGGCGGATCGACTGTACGGGGCGCGGCCTGCGGGCTGCTCTGGGCGGGGACCGGATTTTACCGGCGGGATCACGTGCTCGGCGGACTTGGGGCCGAGGTTGAACGACTTGCCGTGGTGCATCAACGGCAGCGGTTCGCCCTCGATGAGCTCGTACCTGGCCCGCTCGGAGTTGATCGAGACCTTCAGCCTGCGGCCCCGGTAACGCATCCGGAACTTCAGCTCGTTGATGCCGCCGGGCAGGCGCGGGCTGAACGACAGCGTGCCGGTCCCGGCCCGCATCCCGCCGAAGCCCGCGACCAGCGCCATCCACGCCCCGGCCAGCGAGGCCATGTGCACACCGTCCGAGGTGTTGTGCTCCACGTCCCGCAGGTCCATCAGCGCGGCCTCGGCCAGGTAATCGTGGGCCAGGTCGAGCTGGCCCACCTCGGCGGCGACCACCGCCTGGGTGCAGGCCGACAGCGAGGAATCCCGCACCGTGAGCGGCTCGTAATAGGCGAAGTTACGGGCCTTCTGCTCGGCGGTGAAGGCGTCGGACCGCATGTACATGGCCAGCACCAGGTCCGCCTGCTTGACGACCTGCTTGCGGTAGAGCTGGAAGTACGGGTAGTGCAGCAGCAGCGGATAGTGGTCCTCGGGGGTGTTCTTGAAGTCCCAGCGGGCGTAGTTGGTGAACCCCTGGTGCTGCGGGTGCACGCCGAGGCGGTCGTCGAACGGGATGTACATCGCGGCCGCCGCGTCACGCCAGGCCGCGGTCTCCTCCGTGGTCGCGCCGAGCTTTTCCGCCTCGGCGGGCATCCGCACCGCCAGGTCCGCAGCGCAGGACAGGTTCCACTGCGCCATCAGGTTGGTGTAAATGTTGTTGTCCTTGACCGCGCTGTACTCATCCGGCCCGGTCACGCCCTCGATCCTGAACCGGCCCTTGGCGTCGTGCTGGCCGAGCGAGCGCCACAGCCGCGCGGTCTCCACCAGCAGCTCCAGGCCGACCTCGGTCTCGAAGGCCGCGTCCTCGGTGGCATCCAGGTAGCGGCTGACCGCGACGGCGATGTCCGCGTTGATGTGGAACGCGGCCGTCCCGGCGGGCCAGTAACCCGAGCACTCCTGGCCGCGGATCGTCCGCCACGGGAACGCGGCCCCGTCCAGGCCGAGATCGGCCGCGTGCCGCTTGGCTTCCGGCAGCACCATGTGCCGCCAGCGCAGCGCGTCGGCCGCGGCGGACGGATGGGTGTAGGTGAGTACCGGCAACACGAAGGTCTCGGTGTCCCAGAACGTGTGCCCGTCGTAGCCGGTCCCGGTCAGTCCCTTCGCGGCGATCGGCCGGAACTCCGCCCGGGCCGCGGCCTGCAGGATATGGAACAGCCCGAAGCGCACCGCCTGCTGGATCTCGGCGTCGCCGTCCAGCTCGACGTCGGCGCCCTCCCAGAACTCATCAAGGTAGTCCCGCTGCTCGGCCAGCAGGCCATCCCAGCCGGTCAGGTGGGCCGCGGCCAGTGCACCGACCACCTGGTCGATGAGCGCGGGCCGGGACCGCACGCTGGACCAGCCGTAGCCGAGGTACTTGACGATGTGCAGCTGCTCGCCGGGCGCCATCTGAGCCGCCATCGTGACCCGGCCCAGATCGGGGAAGGTCTCGGTCCGGCAGGCCATCCTGGCCGGCCCGGATATCTCATGGGACATCCCGGCCGCGATCCGCAGCCCGGACACGCGCGTCTTATGCACAAGCAACGCGAGGGAGGGCGTTCCGTCGTACGACTCATGCGCCTCGCTGACCAGCGGAGACTGCAAGATGGCGGACAGCCGGGGGTCCTTGCCTGCCGGCGGAAGCTCCTCGTTGGCGACCAGCTCGGACTGCAGCACCAGGCGCAGCTTCTGATCGACCGGCTCGACCGTGTAGCTGATCGCCGCGATCGCGCGCTGGGTCAGCGACACCATCCGCACCGAGGTCACCTTGATCCTGGCCCCCGCCGGGGAGGACCAGTCCACCTGCCTGGTCAGGGTGCCCGCGCGCAGATCCAAGACCCGTTCGTGGGAATGCAGGGTGCCGTACCTGATGTCGAACGGTTCGTCCTCGACCAGCAGGCGGATGATCTTGCCGTTGGTGACGTTGATGGCGGTCTGCCCGTCGTCGGGGAAGCCGTAGCCGGCCTCGGCGTACGGCAGCGGCCGCACCTCGTACACCGAGTTCAGGTAGCTGCCTGGCAGCCCGTGCGGGTCGCCCTCGTCCAGGTTGCCGCGCAGCCCGATATGCCCGTTCGACAGCGCGAAGATCGATTCGCTCTGCGCCAGCAGGTCCAGGTCAAGCTGCTTCTCGACGAGGCGCCAGGGCTCCGTCCCGTACGCGGACTGCTTGATCATCGGCCCTCCTTGTCAGAGGACACTGGCTTGCCCGCGGGGGCGTCTTCGCCCGCGGGGGCGTCTTTGTCGAGGAGCTCGGCGACGTCCTTGACCACGATGTCCGCCCCGTGCTGCTTGAGCTGCTCCGCCTGGCCGACCCGGTCCACGCCGACCACCAGGGCGAAGTGACCCGCCCGGCCCGCGGCCACCCCGGACTGGGCATCCTCGAAGACCACTGCGTGGTTGGCCGGCACCTTGAGCTCGGCGGCCGCGGCGAGGAAGGAGTCCGGGGCCGGCTTTCCGCGCAGCCCGCGCTCCTTGGCGATCACACCGTCCACCCGTACGTCGAACAGGTCCGCGATGCCGGCGACCTGCAGCACCTGCACGGTGTTCGCGCTCGCCGAGACGATCGCGGTGGCGATCCCCTTGCTCCTGACCGCATGGATAAAGCTGATCGTGCCGTCGTACACCTTGACGCCGCCGCCCGCGATCTTGGCGAGCACCAGGTCGTTCTTGCGGTTGCTCAGCCCGTACAGGGTCGGCGTGCCCGGCGCGTCGTCCGGCGATCCTTCCGGCAGGTTGATACCGCGGGACTCGAGGAACGACCTGGTGCCGTCCAGTCTCGGCTTGCCGTCGACGTAGTCGTCGTACTCACGGGAATCGAACGGGACGAACTCGGTCCCTGTGCTCTTCGCACGAGCGCGGAGGAATTCGTCGAACATCTCCTTCCACGCCGCCGCGTGCACCACCGCGGTCTGGGTCACCACGCCATCCATGTCAAACAGGCAGGCGGCAACCCCATCAGGAAGCCCGAACATGTGTCCTCCGCGGAGTTACGCCGGGAAGTCCGGCTTGTCTTCTGGAACTTCCAGGTCAGCCTTGGCCAGTTCCTCGATGTTGACGTCTTTGAAGGTGACCACGCGCACGTTCTTGACGAACCGGGCCGGGCGGTACATATCCCACACCCACGCATCTCGCATCGTAACCTCGAAGAAGACCTCACCGTTCTCACTTGACCGGACGTTCAGCTCGACGTCGTTCGTGAGGTAGAAGCGCCGTTCGGTCTCGACCACGTGCGTGAACAGCCCGACGACGTCGCGGTACTCGCGGTAGAGCTGAAGCTCCATCTCCGCCTCGTACTTCTCAAGGTCCTCCGCGCTCATAAATCCATTCTCCTCTTGTTCGCACGCGATGCACCCGCAGGGTTGTTCGCAGCAGACGCACCCGCCGAGCTCAGCTCCGCATCCACCAGAGCGGCCAGGGCCGCCGCGGCGCCCATGGGGTCCATCGGGTCGCCGCCGGGTGACGCGGGGCCCAGGGCACCGGCTCGCGCGGGGATCGCGGCCCGGCCTACGTTCACGAACGAGTACCTGTGCACCGGACTGGGCCCGTGTTCGGCCAGGGCGCGGACATGCTCATCGGTCACGTAGCCTTTGTGCCGGTCGAAGCCATACTGCGGATAACGTTCGTGCAGGTCCCGCATCATCCGGTCCCGGCTGACCTTGGCCAGGACCGAGGCCGCCGCCACCGACGCGGTAACCCGGTCACCCTTCCAGACTGCCAGCGCGGGCGCACCGAGACCGCGGACGGCAAAGCCGTCGGTGAGCACGTAACCCGGCTTGGTCCGCAGGCCCGCGTACGCGCGCCGCATTCCGGCCACGTTGCAGACATGCAGTCCGGTCGCGTCGATCTGTTCTGAACCGATCACGACCACGTGCCAGTCCACTGCCCGGCGCAGCACCTCGGCGTAGGCGTCCTCCCGGGCCTGCGGGGACAGCAGCTTGGAGTCGGCCAGACCAGGGATGCGCCGGATGCTGGCGGGGTCAAGCACCACGGCCGCGACCACCAGTGGCCCCGCGCACGCTCCCCGGCCGGCCTCGTCGATGCCGGCCACCGGGGCGAAGCCCGCCCGTGCGAGCACGGTCTCGTAAGCCGCCAGTCCCCCGTCACGCCTCGGGGTATAGCCCGGGTACCGGGGATACAGCCGCCAAGCTGGGGTCCGAGAGTCTGGTGGTTCTGGTGGGGCTGACGGTCCGGGTAGGGCTAGTGATTTGGATGGTTCTGGTGGTTCTGGTGGGGCTAGGAACGGAGCCGAGGGGGCCAGGCTGCTGGCGGTCGGCGCACCAGGAAGACAGGTCATGACACCCCGAAGGGTACGCGAGTTACCCCGCTCGCGTTGACCAGGCGGCGAGGGTGCCCGGGCGGCATCGCTGCGATCTTAAGGACGGGGTGGCGGACCGGGCAAGCTGGGGACACGGCGGGCCGCTTCGGCGGATTCGGCTACGGTTTCCTGGGCCACAGCACCCGAAACCGCAGACATATCCGCGGGCCGGGCGGCATGGCGCCGGGAAGCGCGAATCCGGGCGGCGCGAATCCGGGCGCGACGTTGCAGCCAGCTGACCGGGAGGGCCATCGCGAAACCGAGGGCGAGCGGGAGGGCCGGGTTCGCTGGCTCAAGCCGAGCTGACAGCACAGCGGTGGCGCTGGCATCACCGGCGGCACTCGGGCCGTTGGTGCCGCGGGTGGGCGGCACGGCGCCGGACGCGTTCAGTTTCGGCTGCTCGAAGGTGGCCGGGATGGGCAGGATCCGCCACCGGCTCAGCGGCCAGATGATGACGAAGGCCCGGCCGATGACGGCGCTTTCCGGAATCGTGCCGCCGCCCGGGTCGCCCTCGTGATCCCGGGAGTCCGCCGAAATGGTCCGGTTGTCCCCCATCACCCATAGCCGCCCGGATGGCACCATGATGCTGAACCTGGCCTGCGAGGGGACCGCGCCGGGATACAGGTAAGACTGCTCGTTGAGCGCGATGCCGTTGACCGTGACCCGCCCCTGGGCATCGCAGCAGGCCACGCGGTCACCTGGCACCCCGATGATGCGCTTGATGAGGATGTCACCCGGGTGCCCGAAGCCGAACATGCTGGCAAAGCCGCTGGCGAACTTCGAGGCGAAATTCGAGCTGGTGGGGACTGACCCGGGGTCCCATGACCCGTCGCCGTTAAAGACGACGATATCGCCGCGGTGAATACTGCGGATGTCATAAACAATCTTGTTAACCAGGACCCGGTCGTTGACCTCGAGGGTATTTTCCATCGACCCGGACGGGATCCAGAATGCCTGGACCGCATAGGTCTTGATGGCCACCGCGATCACCAGCGCGACCACGATAAGGATCACCAGTTCGCGGAGGAACCGCCCGCCACGGCTGCCCCGGGGCGGGGTCTTGCGACCCGCCGTCCCCGCAGATCCGTCACCGCCGGCCGATCCGTCACCGCCGGCCGATCCGTCACCGCCGGCCGATCCGGTGCTACCAGCCGATCCGGTGCTTGCTCCGTCCCCCGGCGGTACATCAGCCGCCCCGGAGCCACCGGCCAGCCCAGAGTCACCGGCTGCCCCGGAGTCACCGGCCGAACCTCGGTCCGAGTGGACGGTCTGAGCCTGGTCCAGGGCCGGGGATCCGGCCTCCTGCTCCGGGCCGGCGTTTGGCTCGGCACCAGGGGTCACACCACGGCCAGCGCCGCTCATTCGGGCCCCTTCCGCTTACGCTCCCGGCGTACCGGAACCACGACACTCGCGCCCGGCGGACCGGACGTCACATGGACCGGACCTGGGCGGCGCACGCAGACCGGCACCGCTGCGGCTATCGCCGTCATCCATCCGAGCTTAGCGCCATGCTCGCCGTCCCTGGGCGCAACCCCGCGCTCACATCGACGTCAGATGACTGGGCAATTGGGACCGAAATCACCTTTCCCACCATAACGGCTACCGGTCGCCGAGGGGCTTACGGCCCCGGCCGGTGAATTCACCGGCCGGGGCCGGTGAGTTGTCTAGTCCCGGCGGCGCCGAGCGCGGCGCAGGAGGAGCAAGGGGGCACCGATGATCCCGGCAGCGCCCGCGCTTCCCAGGGCTGGGGCCGCCGCCACCGCGCCAAGCGCGGCCCGGCCGGACCCGAGAGCCCCGGCTGTCGCCCCGCTGACGCCAAGCACAGCGGCGCCCGCAGCTCCGGCATGCAGCGACGCCTGGCCGAAGGTAGTGGGAATGGGCAGATCCTGGAGTTGCGACGGCGGCCAGATGATCAGAAACGCGCGGCCCACGACCTGGTTTTCCGGGATGGCACCGCTGCCCGGATCGCCGGCGTGGTAGCGGGAATCCTCCGAGTCACCCCGGTGGTCGCCCATCACCCACACGTAGCCAGCCGGCACGGTCGCCCGGAACGAGAAGGACGACGGGGCATTGCCGGGGTAGATGTAAGAGCCTTCGCTGAGCGGAACCCCGTTGACCGTGACCTTGCCGTCTGTGCAGCAGGCGACCCGGTCGCCGGGCAGGCCGATCACCCGCTTGATGTAGTAGGTCTGGCTGCTCTGCAGCCCGATATCTGACAGCACCGCATCGAAGAACCGCACCACCGGATCACCCGACGCGGGCGGCGCGTCGGGGCCCCACGAATCCTGCCCGCTGAACACCACGATGTCGCCGCGGTCGATGCCGCGGAAGTGATAGATGAGCTTATTCACCAGAACCCGGTCGTTGACCTGGAGCGTGTTCTCCATTGACGCCGACGGGATTTTGTACACCTGAATGATGAACGCCTTTACCAGCAAGGTGAGCACGGCGGCGGCGGCGATGATAGTAAGCAGCTCGCGCCAGAAGCCCTTCTGCTTAGCCGCCGGAGCACTGGTCTCCCGGCGCGAGTCACTCTTGTCTCCGGACGGCTCACCGGTGCGAGCCGACGCGAGATGGCCAGGATCGTCCTGATCGTCCATCGCCGGCCCGCCGGGCACGTCAGCTGCCGGTCGGGTCGCGACGCTCCTTGATGCGGGCCGCCTTGCCGCGCAGATCCCTCAGGTAGTACAGCTTGGCCCGGCGGACCTTGCCGCGGGTGACCGGCTCGATCTTGTCCAGCGACGGGCTGTGCACGGGGAAGGTCCGCTCGACGCCTACGCCGTAGCTGACCTTGCGAACGGTGAAGGTCTCCCGGGCCCCGCTGCCCTGACGCCTGATCACCACACCCTGGAACACCTGGATCCGCGAGCGGTTCCCCTCGGTGACCCGGACGTGAACCTTCAGCGTGTCTCCGGGCCTGAAGTCCGGGATGTCAGACCGGGTCTGGGCCTGCTCGATTTCGGCAATCGCGGTATGCATGACAGGGTTCCTCGGTGGTGGTCTCGTGTGCGGCGCCCGGCGGCGGCCGGCTCTGCCAGGGGGCGTCGTGGGATGCTCCTGGCCGCATGCCGGTAAAGGCAGCGAACTTCAGTGTGCCATATCTTCGCCGCTAACCGGAAAGCCATGGCCAGGCTCGGCCGTCTCCGACTTGTCCCCGGAAGCCTCCGGGGCCGCTTCCCGGGCCGCGGCACGATCATACCCGGCCGCCGCGAGCACCTGCTCATCATGCCGGTCCAGGTCCCGCAACGCCGCGACCAGATCCGCCCGGTGGGCAGCGGTCCGGCGCAAGGCGGCATCCCGCCGCCAGCGCGCGATCGCGGCATGGTTACCCGACAGCAGCACCTCGGGCACCTCCCGTTCGCGCCAGGTTCGCGGCCTGGTGTAGACCGGCCCCTCGAGCAACCCGCGCATGGGCCCGGCCGTGTCAGCGTCACCGCCGAACGAGTCGTCTCCCGCTGAGCACGCATTGCCCAGGACGCCGGGGCGCAGGCGCCCCACGGCCTCCAGCATGACCAGCGCGGCCGCCTCGCCGCCAGCCAGCACGTAATCGCCGATGCTGACCTCGTCGACCGGCAGGCGGGTGCGCATCTCGTCTACGACCCGGCCATCGATGCCCTCGTACCGGCCGCAGGCGAAGATGAGCCGGGGCTGCGCCGCATACCTGGCCGCCATGTCCTGGCCGAACGGCACTCCGCTCGGCGTCGGCACAATCAGCCTGGCCGCCGGTCCGGGGTCCGGCCCGATGATCTCATCCAGCGCATTACCCCAGACGTCCGGTTTCATCACCATGCCAGGACCGCCGCCGAACGGCACGTCGTCCACGGTGTGGTGGACGTCCGTGGTCCAGCGCCGTAGGTCGTGCACGCGGAACTCGATGTCGCCCCGTGCCGCCGCCTTCCCGATCAGCGAGACCCGCAGCGGGCTGGCGAAATAGTCGGGGAAGATGGTCACGATGTCGATGCGAAGTCCCACGCCCTCTCCTTTAAATGCCGAACGGGCAGTGGTAACACCGGCCAGGCCGCTATGGCGTCCGCGTGAGGTCAAGCAGGCCGGGCGGCGGGTTGATGACGATGACGCCGGCGCTGACATCGACCTCGGGCACGATCGCCTTCACGAACGGCACCAGGTACTCGTCCTTGCCTTCCGCCGGGCGCACCACAAGCAGGTCCTGCCCGTGGTGCAGCACGTCGGTGACCACGCCCACCTGCTCACCGGCCGATGTCCGTACCGACAGGCCGATCAGGTCGTGGTCGCGAAACTCGTCCGGGTCCGAGGTGTCCGGCAGCTGGCTCGAGTCGACGCTCAGCCAGGCGCCGGTCAGTTCCCCGGCCGCGGTCCTGTCCGTGAGCCCGGCGAACCCGATCAGGAGCTGTCCTGAGTGCCAGCGGACCGAGGCGACCGTGAGCTGGCCGTCGCCCGCGTACCCCTCCCACTGTCCGTTGGCGGGAAGGGTACGGGCGACGTCAAGCACCGTGCCCACGGCGAAACGGAGGTCAGGCTCGTCTGTCCTGACCCCGATCACGGACTCGCCGCGGATCCCGTGCGGGCGACCGATACGGCCGACGATCAGCCGCATCAGCTCAACGGACCTCGTTGGCGTCCAGCAGGTCGATGCGAACGTAACGGCCCGCCGCTAGGGCATTGATCACCGTCCGCAGCGCCCTGGCCGTGCGACCGCCCCGGCCGATGACCTTGCCGAGGTCGTCGGGATGCACACGGACCTCGAGGACATTACCTCGGCGCAATGTCCGGCTGGCTACCTGGACGTCGTCCGGGTACTGGACGATGCCCCGCACGAGATGCTCGAGGGCTTCCTCAAGCACGTCAGGCTCCGCTCCCCGAATCGTCGGCCGAAGCCTTCGTGTCAGCTGCCGCAGAGCTTTCGCTGGCCGTCTTCGCGCCGCTTTCGCTCGCCGCCTCGGCCGGAGCCTCGGTGGTGACCGCGTCAGTCCCGCTGGCAGGCGCGTCAGCCGCGGAGGCAGGCGCGTCAGCCGCGGAGGCCTCGGCGCCGGACGAGGCGTCCTCGGTCGCGGCCTTAGCCGAAGCCGGGCTCTTGGCTTCCTTGGCCGGAGCGTCCTTGGCCTGGGCTTCCTTGGCCGGAGCGTCCTTGGCCTGGGTCTCCTTGGCCGGAGCGTCCTTGGCGGGAGCGTCCTTGGCCTGGGTGTCCTTGGCCTGGGCTTCCTTGGCGGGCTTGGCGGACCTGGACTGGGACCCGGCCTTGCTCCCCTTGTCCCTATCTTCCTTGGCTTCCTTGCGCGCCTGGCTCTCCCTGGCGGCGGCCTCGAAGCGCTCCTTCTTATCCTCGCGCGGCTTGGCCGTCCGGAGCGTGCCCTCGGCCCCCGGCTCGCCCTTAAACTTCTGCCAGTCCCCGGTGATCTTGAGCAGGACGCGGACCGGATCCGTGGGCTGCGCGCCCACCGAGAGCCAGTGCTGCACCCGCTCGGAATCTACTTCTATGAACGAGGGCTCGGTCTTCGGGTGATACTTGCCGATCTCCTCGATGGCGCGCCCATCGCGCTTGGTGCGCGCGTCAGCAACAACGATCCGGTAATAAGGCTCCCGGATTTTGCCCAGGCGCTTCAGCTTGATCTTGACAGCCACGACTGTGGTCTTCTCCCAGCGATAGATGCGAAGCGGCGGACCCGCGCCGGCCGGGGGAACAACCGGCAGGACCGCACAGATGAGCTAGGCCGGGCAAACGAGCAGAGGGCGTCGCCTGACCTAGCGGTCAGCATCACATTGTGCCAGACAACTGACCCCGACCAGTAATCGTCCCCCCAACCCATGCCCCGACCCCCACGCCGACCCAGGTATCTGGGCCGCCGCTGAGCCAAGGACCGCCCGCGACCTCACCAATGCCAGTCGCCCGCCTGGCTGGCGTGACGCTACAAGCGAGGCCGGATTACCTGCCCGCGCCGAAATGGCCTTCACACCGCTGACATATCAGCAAGCAGCCAGCCCAGGCGGCCGAGCCACGCCAGGCCGGGAAGCCGAAATTGATCCCGGGCTCCCAACCGCCCTCGCGCCGACGCCACCTTTGTTCACCCCACAGCTACCTACCAAAGCTCACACCGGTCCCGTCCGCCTCCGCTGTCACAGGCATGGTGGTGGGCAAAGAGGCCGATGGCACTCTGCACCCCTTAGAAGGGGACCGATGGCACATCGACCTCCTTCCCAGCGGGGCCGGAAGGGGAAGGCGCCGGCGGGGCGGGGCGGGTGAGGCGGGCGGGGCGGGGCGGGGGTCGGTGGCGGCTCTGGGTGTGTGACGTCGTCCTGTTGTGATCGTGGGCGGAGGACGGAGGGGATGGAGGGGATGGAGGGGCGGGAAGACGGGACTGGGGGCGGAGGCACTTACCGTGCGGAAACAGTTGAATAACGTACGTTGACTATCCGCGAGCGGGCATCCTAGCGTTGCCCTACTGTTCTATATATGCACGCTCGTTCGCACAGCGCACCAATGCTATTGGGGCGCTAAGGCCGGACACCCCCCCCCCCGCTTAGTGAATGGGAGCCGCCCATCAGGCCTTCGGCATCGAGGCCCTCCCGCCAATGAGGCCTGAAGGCTGGCTGCTTTATTTGTAGCGCCTCGGATGGGAATTAGGTGATGTTAGCCTCATGACGCCGCGACATCCCCCATACCAGGACCCGCAGGGACCCGTGGTGTCATCTCGGACGCGCTCCGGCGCCTCGGCGCGACCTCAAAGGAGATCGATTGCACATGAGTGACCAGACTGCGCAACCCGACAGTGCGATGTCCTCGCGGGGGGGCCTGGGGGGGTCGTCACCCCTGGCTAGCACGGCGCGGGGGGGCCTGGGGGGGTCGTCACCCCTGGCTAGCACGGCCGGAGGTGTCAGCCGACGCAACCTGCTGCGGGCGGCCGGCGCGGGTGCGGCCGTCGTGGGGGGCGGCGGACTACTCCAGGCCTGCAGCTCCAGCATCAAGGGAGCGGGAGCGACCTCCACCTCAAGTTCTGGCTCAACCGGGGAAATCAGCATCGGCTGGATCCACCCGGTAACCGGGGCGCTGGCCGGCTTCGGCGCGCCGGACAGCTTCGTGATCTCCAAGATCCAGCAGACTTCGCCGTACAAGAACGGGTTCAAGATCGGCGGCAAGACCTACAAGGTCAACATCACCTCCTACGACACCGAGTCCAGTTCGACCAAGGCCGGCCAGCTGGCCCAGCAGGCCATCAACTCCGACCGGGTGGACCTGCTGCTCGCGTCGAGCACGCCGGAGACCGTGAACGCGGTCGCGAGCACGGCTGAAGCCCTCGGCACCCCGCTGATCTGCGCGAACATTCCCTGGGAATCGTGGTACGTCAACCTGCACGGCAACCCGCAGAAGCCGACGCTCAAACCGAAGTACGTGGTCATGTACTTCTTCGGCGCCGAGCATCTGGTGCAGTGCTTCATCCCGATGTGGAACAAGATCCACAGCCAGCTGGGCACCGACAAGGTGGTCGGCGCGGCCTTCCCGAACGACTCTGACGGCAACGCCTTCCGGGCGGTGTTCCCGATCTTCGCCAAGGCGGCCGGCTACACCTTCGACGTGTCCTCGGCCTACACCGACGGAACGACTAACTACTCCTCGATGATCTCCGCGTTCAAGTCGGAGAAGGCCGACTTCTTCACCAACGTGCCGCTGCCGCCGGACTTTGCCACCATGTGGAAGCAGTCGGCCCAGCAGGGTTTCAAGCCGAAGCTGGCTACCGTGGCCAAGGTGCTGCTCTTCCCGACCGACGCCTACGCGCTCGGCTCGCTGGTGGAGAACGTGGCCACCGACACCTGGTGGGTGCCGACCATGCCGTGGACCTCCTCGTTTACCGGCGAGACGTGCACGCAGATCGCGGCCGAGTACGAATCCTCTGGCCACGGCCAGTGGAACGCGAACATCAGCAATTACAGTCTCTTCGAGGTCGCGCACGCCGCGTTCATGTCGGTGAACAACCCGCACGACAAGACCGAGGTCGCCGCGGCCATCCACAACGTCAATGTCAACGGCCTGGCCGGACCGCTGGACTTCACCTCGAGCAAGGCGCCCGCGCCCGGCGTCGCGATCACCCCGCCGGTCGGGGTGCAGTGGCAGAAGGGCAGCAAGTACCCGCTGCAAATGGAGGTCGTCGACAACACGCTGCTGCCGACCGTGCAGACGACGGCGGAGCTGAAGCCGACGAACGCGTGACCGGATGATCACCCCGCTGCTTGAGCTCGACCACGTGACGAAGCGGTTCGGCCGGGTCGTTATCGCGGAGCAGCTCTCCTTCAGCGTGGCGGCCGGGGACACGGTCGGGATCGTCGGGCCGAACGGAGCGGGCAAGACCAGTCTGTTCGGCCTCATCTCCGGCGACCTGCCGCCGGACGCCGGAGTTATCTGTTTCGCCGGGCGGCCGGTCACCAAGCTGGACGCGGCGGCCCGCTGCCGGCTTGGTATCGGCCGGACGTACCAGGTGCCCCGCCCGTTCACGGACATGACCGTGTTCGAGAACGTGCTCGTCGCCGCGCAGCAAGGCGCCGGGCTGCGGCGCCGGGCCAGCTACGCGGCGGCCGCCCACGCGCTCGAGCGGACCGGAATGGCCGCCGAGCCGAACGTGCCCGCGGCCCGGCTCGGCCTGCTGCAGCGCAAGCGGCTGGAACTCGCCCGGGCACTGGCCTCGCAGCCCAAGCTGCTGCTGCTTGACGAGGTGGCGGGCGGTCTCACCGACCCCGAGGTCGCCCAGCTGGTGGAGATCGTCCGCGGCATCAACGCCGACGGCACCGCGGTGATCTGGATCGAGCACGTGGTGCGCGCGCTCACCGCCGTGGTGGACCGGCTGATCTGCCTGGCCGGGGGTTCCTTCGTCGGCGACGGCGATCCGGCCGCCGTGCTGGCCACCCCGGCCGTCCGTGAGGTCTTCCTCGGCACCGCCGTCACCGCATCCCTCAGCGGCGGCACCCTGACCGAGAACCCGGCCGCCGACGGCGAACGGAGCGCCCCGTGACCGAGCCGGAGCGGCGGGCCGGAGACGCACCTCTCCTGCAGGTGCGCGATCTGACCGTGCACCATGGGCAGCTGCGGGCGCTGGACGGTATCTCGCTGCGGGTGCTGCCCGGAGAGGTCTACGCGATCATCGGCGCGAACGGGGCGGGCAAGTTGACACTGCTGCGCACGATCGCCGGCCTGCATGCCCCGACCGCGGGTTCGATCCTGCTCGACGGCCGGGACGTGACCAAGGTCCGGCCCGAGCGCAGGGCCACCGCCGGGATCGCCATGGTGCCGGAGGGACGCCGGCTGTTCGGGTCGCTCACAGTGGAGGAGAACCTGCTGGTCGGTGGGACCTACGCGCGGAAAGGGCCGTGGAACACCGAGCGGGTCTACGAGATGTTCGGCTGGATGAAAGACCGCAGGAGCCAGCGCACGGCGCAGCTGTCCGGCGGCGAGCAGCAGGCGGTCGCCATCGGCCGGGCCCTGGTGGCCAACCCCCGGGTGCTGCTGCTCGACGAGCTGTCCCTCGGCTTGGCGCCGGTGGTGGTCCAGCGCATCTACGGCATGATGCCGCAGATCCTGGCCACCGGGCTCACCGTCCTGCTGGTGGAACAGGATGTCAGCCAGGCGCTGCAGGTGGCCACGCGCATCCAGTGCCTGCTCGAGGGGCACACCACGCTGGAGGGCCGCCCGTCCGACGTCACCGCCGAACAGGTGGAGGCGGCTTACTTCGGTCTGGGCTCGCCGAGCCCAGGTAGTCCCCCCGCCGGGGGGCCCAGGGGGTATGGGGGGGCGGGTCTGGGAGGGGTCGCCCCCTCCGAGGGGAAGGAGGCACCGTAGTGGTGTGGGTCAACGACATCATCCAGGGGGTCTTGACCGGAGGGCTTTACGCACTGTTCGCCTGCGGGCTGTCGCTGATGTTCGGGGTCATGAAGGTGGTCAACCTGGCCCACGGCGACCTCGCGATCATCGGCGGCTACGTCGCGCTCGGCGTCATCGCGGTCACCCACATCCCGGTGCTTTGGTCGTTCGTGGTCGTGGTGCCGATCATGGCCGTGCTCGGCTACGCGCTGCAGCGGATCGTGATCCAGGCGGCGCTTGACCGCGGCGCGCTCACCACGCTGATCGTCACGTTCGGGCTGTCGGTGGTGATCGAGGCCGGGCTGCTTCAGTTCATCAACGCCAACAGCCACTCCCTCGGGGTCGGCAACGCCATCATCACCAGCTCGTTCTCGGTCGGCTCGCAGATCCAGATCGCCTACCTGCTGCTGCTGATCTTCGTGGTGGCCGTGGTGGTGCTGCTCGGCCTGCAGTACTTCCTGTCGGCGTCCAAGTACGGGCGGATGATCCGGGCGGTGGCCGACGACCGGGAGGCGGCCCAGCTGTCCGGGGTGGACTACCGGCACGTGTTCGGCATCGCGGCGGCGATCGCGTTCGGCACGGTGGCGCTGGCCGGCATCGGCTACGGCATGTACTCGCAGTTCGCGCCGACCACGGGCACCGACACGATCCTGCTGTTCGCGTTCGCCGCGGTGGTCATCGGCGGCCTCGGTTCGCTGTGGGGCACGCTGCTCGGCGGCGTGGTCCTCGGCGTGGCCCAGCAGATCGGCGCGCAGATCAACATCTCCGACGAGGTGCTGGCCGGCTACCTCGTCTTCCTCGCCGTGCTGATCCTGCGCCCCCAGGGCCTCACCACCCGAAGGGCCCAATCATGAGCGAGCCGGAGAGGCACGGCGCCGCCGGGACCGAGAACCCGAGCGAGCCGGAGCGGCGCCTTAAGGCGCCTCGCAGGCGAGCGGGCAGCAGAGTCACCCGGTCGCGGCGGAACGTGGCCTGGACCGGGATCGGCGCGCTGGTCGTCGTCGTGGTGCTGGCGCTGTTCCCTTACCTCGTGTACGCCGGCACCACCACGATCATGGTGCAGGGCTTCATCGTGCTCACGCTGGCTTGCATGTGGAACCTGCTGGCCGGCTACGCGGGCCTGGTGTCGGTGGGGCAGCAGGCGTTCGTGGGACTCGGTGCGTACTTCGTGCTGATCCTGGCCCTGCACGGCATCTCGCCGTTCGCCGCGCTGCCGGTGGCGGCGATCGGCTGCGGGGTGGCCGCGCTGCCGTTGTGGTGGCTGGTCTCCCGGCTGCGCAGCGGGTACTTCGCCATCGCCACCTGGGTGCTGGCCGCCACCGTCATGCTCATCATCGAGAAGTTCTCCTCGATCGGCGGCGGGACCGGCATGCCGCTGCCCGGCCTGTCCGGCTACGACCCCACCCTGCTGACCGCGGACACCTACTGGGCCGGGCTGGCCGTGACGGTCATCGCGTTGGCCGCCACCTACCTGGTGCTGCGCGGCCGGCTGGGCCTGGTGCTCACCGCGATCCGGGACGACGAGGTGGCCGCCCGCAGCTCAGGAGTCCGGGTCGGGCTGGCCCGGATGCTCGTCTTCGTCATCGCCGGGATCGGCTGCGGGGCGGCTGGCGCGCTGCTGGCAATCAGCCAGCTGCAGGTGCAGCCGACCTCGGTGTTCAGCGTGCAATGGACGGCGGAGATGGCGTTCGCGGTGATCATCGGCGGAATCGGCACGATCGAGGGGCCGATCCTGGGCACGATCGTGTACATGGTCCTGCAGCAGACGCTGCAGTCCTACAACGCCTGGTACCTGATCATCCTCGGGCTGGTGGCGATCGTCATCGCGCTGTTCGCGCGGCGTGGCCTGTGGGGGCTGGCCGACGACCACCTGCACATCCGGCTGTTCCCGGTCGGATACTGGCTATGGGCGCCGGACAGCCGCGGCCGGCGCGGCCTGGGCTTGCGCCGGACCGGCAGGCACAGCTGAGCCGAGGCACCCGCGAGCGGGCCGTGAGCCGGGGGAGGACAGCGTGAGCCGAGCCAGCCGGAACGGCGCTCAGCCGGCGCCACGGGAACCTGCGAGGCCTGCGCGGCTGGGAAGATCAAGCGATGTGCTGGCCACGGTGGCCTGGGCCTCGACCCCGGTCTGGTCGCTCGGCTTCCTGTCCTTCGTGCCGTTCTTGGTCAACGCGGCGATCCAGCGCCGCCGGCCGGACTGGGCGGTGTTCGCGGCCTACCTGGCGGCGACGATCGGGATGATCCTCGCGATCAACCTGCACGCCCCCAACGGGGCGGTCGGCGGCTACGTCATCGCGCTGGCCGGGTGTGCCGCGATACACACCGCCATCTTGTTCCGCCCGGGGAAGGAAGCGGCGCCGCGGCCGATTGGTCCGCGGCAGCGCAACCGGGCCGCCCTGGCGCACGCGCGGGGCCGGGCCGAACTCAGGAAGGATGCGCGGCACCTGGTCAAGGACAACCCCGACATGGCCAGGGACCTGCGGATCGGGCGCCCCGACCTGCCGCGGGAGTACGACGACGGCGGGCTGGTCGACGTCAACCACGTGCCGGGGACGGTGCTTTCCGGCTCGCTGGGGCTCACCCCGGCGGAGGTGAGCGACGTGCTGGCGGCGCGGGAGAAACTGGGCAGGTTCGGCAGCCCGGAGGAGGTGTGCGCGTACACCTCGCTGTCCCCGGACCGGGTGGACGAGCTGCGCGACCTGATGATCTTCGGCTGAGCGACAATGGTGGCGTGCTCCTTGCTGAGATCGCCGAGGTATCACGAGTGGTGGCCACGACCAGCGCCCGGCTGGCCAAGATCGAGGCGCTCGCCGCCGCGCTGCGAGCAGCCGGGCCGCTCGAGGTCCCGATCGCCGTCGCCTACCTGTCCGGAGAACTGCCGCAGCGCCAGATCGGCGTCGGCTGGGCCGCGCTGAGAGGCGGGTTCCCGCCCGCGGACACCCCTGCCCTCACCCTGTCCGACGTGGACTCCGGCTTCGCCGCCATCGGCGCGGTCTCAGGTAAGGGGTCGACTGCCGCGCGTAAGGCGCTGGTCAGCGAGCTTTTCGGCCGGGCCACCGCGGACGAGCAGCAGTTCCTGTACGGCCTGCTGTCCGGTGAGCTCAGGCAGGGCGCGCTCGAGGGGGTGATGACCGAGGCCGTCGCGCGGGCCGCCGCGGTGCCGGTGGCGCAGGTCCGCCGGGCCATGATGTTGCGCGGCGCGCTCGGGGCGGTGGCCGCGGCCGCGCCGGCGGGCGGGGCGGACGCGCTGGCGGCGTTCGGCCTGGAGGTGGGCCGGCCGGTGCGGCCGATGCTCGCGGCCAGCGCGGCGGATATCACCGGTGCCCTCGCCAAGATCGGCGGCGGCGCGGCGGAGGAGGGGGGCGCCTCGAGGTCGGCTGAGGGGACCCCGGCGGGTGAATGCGCCGTGGAGTGGAAGCTCGACGGCATCAGGATCCAGGCCCACCTGGACCAGGGCAGCGTGCGCCTGTTCACCAGGACGCTGGATGAGATCACCGGCAGGCTCCCCGAAGTCGTGGCGACGCTGGCGAAGCTACCGGTCCGGGCGGCGGTCCTGGACGGCGAGCTGATCGCGCTGCGCGCGGACGGCCGGCCGCTGCCGTTCCAGGACACCGCGGCCCGCACCGCCACCCAAGGCGGCGTGCCGCTGTCGGTCTTCCTGTTCGACGCGCTGCACCTGGACGGCGCGGACCTGATCGACCTGCCCGCCTGGCGGCGGCACGCCGAGCTGACCTGGGCGGTGCCGTCCGAGCTGATCACGCCGCGGCTGGTCACCGGCTCGGCGCAGGAGGCCACGGCGTTCTTCGCCGACGCGATCGCCCGCGGGCACGAGGGCGTCGTGGTCAAGGCGCTTGACGCCCCGTACGCGGCGGGCCGCCGGGGCACCGGGTGGATCAAGGTCAAGCCGAGGCACACCCTGGACCTGGTGGTGCTCGCGGTCGAATGGGGGCACGGGCGGCGCCGCGGCTGGCTGTCCAACCTGCACCTGGGCGCCAGGGACCCGGAGACGGGCGGTTTCGTCATGCTGGGCAAGACGTTCAAGGGCCTGACCGACGAGCTGCTGACCTGGCAGACGGAACGGCTGCTCGGGCTGGAAGACCACCGGGACGCCTACACCGTCTACGTCCGGCCCGAGCTGGTGGTGGAGATCGCCTTCGACGGCGTCCAGCGCAGCCCCCGCTACCCCGGCGGCCTGGCGCTGCGGTTCGCCCGGGTGCTGCGGTACCGCGACGACAAGAGCGCCGCCGAGGCCGACACCATCGAGGTGATCCGCGCGCTCAGCCCGGAGTAAGGCCCCGCGCTATTTCTTCTTGCGGCGCTTGGCGTTGGGGTTGGCGCGGAACGCGGCGGGCACGTTGTCCTGCGCCGGGGACGGGAAGTTCAGGCCGGGCGGCAGGTTGGCCAGCCCGTCGGCCAGGCTCTCGGGGAAACCGTCCGGCAGGCCGCCGGGCAGGCCGCCGCCCCGCCCGCCGAGCCCGCCCGGGATCGCCGGGGTGCCAGGCTCGCCCTGAGCGGCCGCGCCGCGGGCGATCTCGGCGGCACGGCGCGGGTCACCGCTGCGCGGCGCCGCCCTCTTCTTGCCGCCCTTCTTGCGGGCGGACTTGCTGGCGGCGCGCATCCCTGGCATCGCGGGCATACCCGGCATCCCCCCGCTGAACATCGCCTTCATCTGCTTCTGGCCCTCGAAGAAGTTCGTGACCAGCTGCGAGACCTCACCGACGGCGACGCCCGAGCCGCCCGCGATGCGGGCGCGGCGGGAGCCGTTGATGATCTTCGGGTTGCGGCGTTCCTCCGGCGTCATGGACCGGACGATCGCCTCGGCCCGGTCCAGGTCCTTGTCGTTGACCTGCTCGAGCAGGGCCCGGTTCTTCTGCGCCCCCGGCAGCATGCCGAGCAGGTTCCCGATCGGGCCGAGCTTGCGCACCATCGACAGCTGCTCAACGAAATCCTCGAGCGTGAAACCCTCACCGGAGACCAGCCGCCCGGCCAGCGACGCGGTCTGGTCGGCGTCGAACGTCTTCTCGGCCTGCTCGATCAGGGTCAAGATGTCGCCCATGTCGAGGATCCGCGACGCCATCCGGTCCGGATGGAACACGTCGAAATCCTCGAGCTTCTCCCCCGAGGACGCGAACATGATCGGACGGCCGGTCAGCTCCACGATGGACAGCGCGGCCCCGCCGCGGGCGTCGCCGTCGAGCTTGGTCAGCACGACGCCGTCGTAGCCGACCCCGTCCAGGAAGGCCTGCGCGGTCGCCACCGCGTCCTGGCCGATCATCGCGTCGACCACGAACATGATCTCGTCCGGCTGGGTGGCGTCCCTGATCGCCACCGCCTGCGCCATCATCTCCGTGTCGACGCCGAGCCGGCCCGCGGTGTCGATGATGACCATGTTCTGCTGGCGGCGCCTCGCCTCTTCCAGCGAGTCCCGCGCGGCGGCCACCGGGTCGCCCACGCCGTTGCCGGGGAACGGCGCGTAGACCGGCACCCCGGCCCGCTCGCCGAGGACCTGGAGCTGCTGCACCGCGTTCGGCCGCTGCAGGTCGGCGGCCACCAGCATCGGGGTGTTGCCCTGACCCTTGAGCCACAAGGCGAGCTTGGCCGCCAGCGTGGTCTTACCCGAGCCTTGCAGGCCCGCCAGCATGATCACGGTCGGCGGCACCTTGGCGAACCGCAGCCGCCGCGTCTCGCCGCCCAGGATGCCGACGAGCTCCTCGTGCACGATCTTGATGACCTGCTGCGCCGGGTTCAGCGCGCCGGAAACTTCCTCCCCGCCGGCTCGCTCTTTGACCCGCGCGATGAACTGCCTGACGACCGGCAGCGCGACGTCCGCTTCGAGCAGGGCGATCCGGATTTCCCTGGCCGTCGCGTCAATGTCGGCCGCGGACAAGCGTCCCCGGCCGCGCAGCGAGGAAAAAACCTGCGTCAACCGGTCAGATAGGGTGTCAAACACAGCACCAGGCTACCGAACGGTCCGTGGTACCCGGGTCTGGCTAGCGGTTTGACACGGGGATGGCGGGGCCGGCCGGGTCATCGGGGGGCATCTGGGGTCTAAGTCCCCGAGCGCGGTCAGCACCGAGTGCACGGTGGCGCGGCGCAGATCCTCGGCGGCCAGCGGCTTACCGTCGCCGTCGGTCACGTAGAACACGTCCACCACTTCGGCGCCGAGCGTCTCCACCCGGGCCGCCCGTACGTCCAGGCCGCATTCTCCCAGCGCCCGCCCGACCCGCCACAGCAGCCCCGGCGCGTCGTGGGCTCGCACTTCCACCACCGTCGCGGTGTCGGAGGCGTCGTCGACGAGGACCACCCTGGGCGCCGGGATCGTCGCGCCGCGCGGCCGGGCGGCCCGCGCGCGACGGTCAAGCCGATCCTCCACGTCCAGCCGTCCCGTCAGCATCCGGCGCAGGTCCGCGGCCACCAAGGTGGCGTCCGGCGGGTCGCCGTACTCGGGCTCCACGTCGAACACCGTGACCGCGGTGGTGCCGACCGACGTGGCGTTCGCGCTGCGGACCGCCAGCCGGTGCGAGGCCAGCACCCCGGCGGCGCGCCACAGCAGGCCGGGCCGGTCCGGCGCGACCACGGTGACCTCGGATCCGCGCACCGTCGCGGCCGGGGCGCCGTCGGCGGCCAGCGCCAGCTGATCGTCGCGCAGCGGTACCGGCACCGGCATCGGGTCGCCGTCCAGCACGCTCTCCACCCGCCGCACCAGGTCCGCGACCAGGGTGGCCTTCCAGTCGTTCCACGCGGCAGGCCCGGTGGCCAGCCCGTCGGAGATGGCCAGCGCGTGCAGCAGCTCGAGCAGGGCCCGGCTACGCACGGCCGTCGCCACCTGCTTGACCGTGACCGGGTCGTCCAGGTCGCGGCGGGTGGCCACCATCGGCAGCAGCAGGTGCAGCCGGACGGCCGAGGCGACCAGGTCCACGTCCGCGGCCGGCAGGCCCATCCGCCGGCCCACGTCCCGCGCCACCACCTCGCCGGTGACGCTGTGGTCCCCCGGCCAGCCCTTGCCGATGTCGTGCAGCAGCGCCGCGAGCAGCAGCAGGTCAGGCCGGGCCACCTCGCGGGTCAGCGCGGCGGCGTGCGCGGCCGCCTCGGCCAGGTGGCGGTCCACGGTGAAGGTGTGCAGCGGGTTGCGCTGCGGCCGGTTCCTGACCCGCTCCCAGTCCGGGATCAGCGCGGTCACCAGGCCCTCGGTGTCCAGCGCCTCCCACACGCTGACCGCGGCCTGGCCGGCCCCGAGCAGCGCGAGCAGGCTGTCACGGGCGGCCGTCGGCCAGGGGACGGGCAGCGGCGGGCATTCGGTCAGCCGGTCCAGCGTCCGCGGCGCCAGCGGCAGCCCGGCCTGGGCGGCCGCCGCGGCCGCCCGCAGCACCAGGGCCGGATCACGGGCCGGATCGGCCATCCGGGCCAGCACCACCTCGCCGTCTTGTTCCACCACCCCGTCCGCCAGCGGCTTGCGCTCGGCGCGACGGCGGCGAAGCCGCCGGCCGCGGAGCCGGTCAGCCTGGCGGAAGGCATGATCGACCGCGTACGCGACCGTGCGCGCGGCTCCCGCCAGCATCCGCAGCAGCACGTCCCCGTCGAGCAGCCCGAGCGCGCGGGCCACCTCATCCTGTTCCTCGAGCACCAGCCGGTCCAGGCGCCGCCCGGTG